>Ga0154584_1106_pt2 | contig 52804 bp, 53 predicted proteins | sample RifGroF2_FD_116013 | JGI IMG/M metagenome (GOLD analysis project Ga0154584, IMG submission 116013) | Candidatus Delongbacteria bacterium GWF2_40_14
AATAAGTTCGAAGAATTGAATAAAAAGTATAAAACTGCGGACACAGCCTTCGGTTCAGCTTTAACAGAGATAGCGCTCGGCATGTATTTTCAGAACAGTTTCTGGGTTAATTCAATTCTGGGTTATAACGGGAATATTTTGAAGGGTCAAAAAGAACTTGATTTAATAGCTTTCAACGGAAATATTACAAAGATTGAAGCTAATTTGTTTTTGATAGAGTATTTCGGCATGATCCTGAAAGATCACAATTCAGCTATAAAGTATTCCAAAAATCTGTGCGATTCATATCAGGGATCCAAGTATTTTAAATATCTTTACGCATGGGATCTTTTTCATACCGGAAAAATTCAACAAGCTTACCTGCTTTTTAAAGATATAAACAGCAACATTTCAAACAGGTTTTATGCATATCAGTATGAATCAATAATTTATGAAGCTAAATGTCTTTATCTGACCGGAAAAGGATCAGATGCGGATGAAGTCATTTCGTATGCCTCAAAAATACACGACGGTTATATCATTCAGAAATTCAAAAACGAGTGGAGGTCTTCAGTCAAATTAAGGCAGGAAGCTATTTTCAGACCTCAATATGCCGGCGGCATAAATCTTAAGCTTTCGGATGATGAGCTTAAAAGAACTGCAGATGTTTATTTCGATCACGGGTTCTTCAGGGAAACGGTACTTTTGGCGGAAGGCATTAAAAAAACTGATCCGGAAATTCTTGTCCTAAGATTCAGAACTGCCGTTATCATGCAGGACTGGAAAAAGGCTGATAGGCTTTATAATGAGATCGATTCCGGATTTGAAGAATTTTTGGACTCTCATCCTGACAGAACAAGACTTGAGGTTATGAAGAATATTGTTTCAAATCATTTAGATTTATTTTGATTGAAAATCAGTAATCCGGAGTTATATTTCTATAAATTAAACGGAGAGGAAAATGAACGATTTCGATAAATTGAAAAGCCTTCTTTCTGAAGTCAGGACCGTTAAAATCGGACTGGAAAAAGACATAGCTAAGATTAATGAGTTGTACGAAACTTTCGAAGATATGAATTTTGACTGCGATGAAGAGCTCGAAGAGATAGACGAAAGGCTCGAAGAACTTCAGGACGATCTAGATGACGGCGAAGGGGACGAAAAGGAAATTAATAGTGAGATCGAAACACTGAAAAAGAACAGGGTAATGGTGGAAGAGGCTGTAGATATACTTGAACAGCTTCAGGAAGAGTTTGAAAGTATCGCAGAGATAAACGACGAACTCGATATCGGTTGATAAAAATGATGATCGATATATCAATTACAGAACAGAAACTGGTCTTCACTCATAGAAGTGTCAGGTTGATATTTCCGGTATCTACATCTAAGCACGGCGAAGGCTTCAAAGAAGGCAGCAACAAAACTCCTTTGGGAATGCACGAGGTTTGTGAAAAAATAGGCATCAGAGCCGAATCGGGAACGGTGTTCAAGGACAGGGTGAAAACAGAAAAGATAGCAGTTATAAACGGAGAAAATACTGATCTGATAACTTCACGGATCCTCAGATTAAAAGGTCTTCAGGTCAGAAACGCAAATACTTTCGAAAGGTATATTTATATACACGGTACGAATGACGAAAAAAATATCGGGGTAAAAGTATCTGCAGGTTGTGTAAGAATGAAGAACCGGGATATTATAGAATTGTTCGATCATGTAAAGATCGGGTGCAAAGTATATATACGCAGATAGATCAGATCCCTGAAGGCTGGAAATTGTTCGCAATAACTTCGGCAGTCATATATGATATTTTTTCTTTCGTAAATCCAAAGAGTTCAGTTCCGATCCTGTTAAGAAAATCGATCTCAGCCTGAGTGATATCATTGTCCGACAGTGCGATATTAATAAGGTAACTGAACATCATTTCAGCTTCCTGCTCTATTGAGCCGCGATTCTTTTTGGGATCAAGAAGGTTACTTATGGAATCATTAAAAATGTCGTTCACTTTTTGGCTGCCTATCATTTCGTCCAGAAACTGCTTCGGGAACAGAAGATAATTTGCCAATGTATCAATTATAGCACCGGATTCATCCCGAGTCATTTCCTTATCTATCTGGGACATAATAAGACCTGAAGAAGCTATGAATCTCATCCGGTGTACATCGGTTTCATTACCCATAAAGAAAAATCTTTCAAGAATATTGGACATATTTTTTCTAAGCTTTTTGTCAGGATCGGTTTTTTGATTGTTAACAGCCTTGTTGTAAACTTCTGACCGGCTGAAAATGTCAAGCGAGATTACTCTTAGAGACGGTATCGGATGAGAAATACTTTGTGCGGAAATTTCATTAATGTGAGTCTCAAGGTTAAGTTTATTCTGCCGGATAAATTCATCGAGGTCAAAATCGATAACATTTTTCGGAAGACCGGAAATTAATTTAAAGAAACTTGATATCGCTTTTTCTATATTTCTGTTGGCTAAGAGACCGAATCTGTCCGATGATAATTCGCAAAGCTTTTCCCAGAACGTGAATTTCTGCCTTAAAAGTAGGCTCGGTTCTTTATTCTGGAACAGAAATCTCATCATCTGGCTTATTTTGTAGGTCTTTGTTACCAGATGACCTATCTCATGTCCGATGACGAATCTGAGTTCATCATCATCCATTTTATCTATTATAGTAGAATTCAGAGCTATCCTGTGCGGGTATTCTTTATAGTTGCTTGGAATTGCGAATGCGTTCATTTCTGGAGAATTCACAATAAAGAAATCGATATTGTCGGAGAACTGAAGCGTGTTTTTAACTTCATGGCAGAGGTCGTATAATTTAGGGGTCATTTCTTTAGTTATCTTGAAATTATAGCTGTCAAGGATTTTTGAATAGCTGTCCGTTGCGTTAATCACTCGGGCATCGATAAGTAATTTAAGAATAATATTTCCGTGAATAAGCCTGTTTATCTCATCTCCGAATTTTTTCTCAAGATCGAGCCTTATGTGGTCATATTTAATCATCTGAGTCTCCCGCTATATGATTTTTAACTTTTTCTTTAAAATATGCACCCCTTTCTTCAAAGTTTTTGAACATATTGTAGCTTGAAGAAGCAGGGGAGAGAAGACAGACAGATCCTATGCGTGTGTATTTGAACACCAGCCTGACCACCTCGTCCAGACTTCCGCAGAAGAAACACCTGATCTGTTTGTTCTCCCACTGGATCACAGAGCTTCCGTTTCCCATAAATTCTTTAAATCCTGATCTAACAAAATCATCATACATCATTCTCCCTGTATCCGGCAGAAAGAAGATATTATCTACCGCGGTTTTTTTTAGCTCATCAGTTAGCACTGTCCAGGTTATCTCTTCCCCTCTAAAATGTCCTCCGAGTATTAAAGAACCGACAGAGTTGTCAAAAGCTTTAATCGCAGCTACTGTTGCCTGAGGGATCGTAGATATTGAATCATTGTAAAAATCAATACCTCTGTAAGTTCCGAAGAATTCAAGTCTGTGTTCAAGTCCTTTAAACTGGTAAACAGACCTGACAGCATCCTTTACATCACATCCTGCAAGCTGTGAAGCGATGAGAGCCGCACCAATATTGTACAAATTATGGATTCCCTTTAGTTCAATGCATTTAAGCGAGAGCTGGATGCTGTTGTCACAGTAATATACGATCGAAACATCACCATCGATTATTATCTCATAGGGAAAACTTGCAGATTTTTTTTCGAGGCCTTCGAATTCTTTTATTGGAAAAATTATACGGTCGTTTTCATCCTGCATTTTAATAATATTCATCTTGGCAGAACGGTATTCTATAAAATTCTTGTAGAAATCCAAATGCTCAGGATAAACATTCAGTATGGCAGAAATATGCGGGGCTTTTTTTATGAACTGAAGCTGATGCGAAGAAAGTTCGAGTACTATTATGTTAGCATCTCCTATTTCAGGTATGATGTCGAAGACAGGCACGCCGATATTGCCTGCAAGGATCGAGTTTTTACCGCAGTCTGTGAGTATTGAATGCAGAAGAGATACCGTTGTGCTTTTGCCTTTTGTACCTGTGATTCCAATCGTTTGCGAATTATATTCCCTTAAAAAAATGTCTGTCTGGGATGAAATAACTGCTTTGTATCTCTGAACGAAATCGTCCGAAAGTGGAATTCCGGGGCTTTTGATTATCAGATCGAATTTATCATGTATGTGGTCGATTTCCCCTGTAATAAATCGGATCTCTTTTCCGAGTCTGAGCACATTCTTGTCATAAAGAGTGATTCTGCAGTCATGAAAATATTTTGTAAGGAAGTCTAGAGTTGATCTGCCTTCGGTTCCGAAACCCATTATGAGTATGTTTTTTCCGCTGAAATATTTTCCGAATTTTTCTTTAATAGTCATAAGCTCTTTATCAGTATATTTTTAAATTTTTCGGTCAGAAGATTTTCATTGTTGTATTCGTTTAAAATAACATCGAACTGATCGAGATATAAATCCATTTTTTGTAAGTTTCTCTCTTGAAATATCTTTAACAAGTATGATAGGTCAGTGTTTTTATAATTCGAGATAGTTTTTGCCAGTGCGGAATTAACTTCCTCTTTAGTACCGACGCATTCGAACGGCTTTACTCCGCTCAAGCCTGTAAGTTCGAAGAAAGTTTTTTCAAGATCTCTGTTGTTGAAAAGATCTTCTCCGAATATATCCAACATATCGTCGTGTGAAAGGAAAGGTGATAGTATTATATATGTGAAAAGGCACTTGGGGCAGTTGTTGCACCATATATTTGTTTTGCTTCCCGCATTGCAGCTTCTGAATGTTTTGAAATGGTTTTTATATTTTGAAAACATCTGTGCGATCTTTAATTCGTTAACAGGCCTCAGAATGCTGAAATAATTAATATCTTTATGAATATATGCGGCAATATAGTCATGTACTGCTTTTTCGGCTTTAAAAGATTTTGAGTACTGATGATTAATTTCAATTCCGGAAAAAAAAGCGTTTCCGACGCTTGCGCTGTTTTCATTGGATAGTATAATATTTTTTTTCCCTGTAACTAACGCTGAGAGAGCTGAAATAAAAGCCAGAAGCGCTGAAAAAGGTGTATGTCCGTTTAAATAGCCTTTGCTGTTCAATTCGAGCAGCAGTCTGTCAATAGATCTTTCTACATGAAAAAATGAGCTGTAACCGGAATTTAATACAGAATCTGTCTGCGATTTTTTCGGATTCAGTACTAGCGGAAGGCAATTCATACCTGAGAATATTTCAAGGCTGACAATAGAATCTTTTCCTCCACCGACAGGAATTAGACACTCATCATTAAGGTAGATTTCTGATGGAGGAAAATTATTTTTATTTTCGCAATGTATTTCAAAAAGATCATTTTCTGTTGTTTCTATCCTGTTTTTGTACAAAAATTCACCAAGTCCGTTAAAGTATATCTTTTTCCAGAAATTGATCTGGTTTTCATTAAGCGAACCGCATTTAACTATTATATAAGGGGAGCAGCAGGCCTTGTAGTAACTTATAAGTTCTATCATCCCAAGATTAAAAACTGCAGAATCTATCGAATTAAGATCAGCTTGAGAGATAAGGCAGTCCCTGTAAATTATTTCAGGCTCGAAAATAATATCGGCAGACTGTATGAAGCGGAATTTAAGTTTAAGGCACCGGTCAGAGTAGGTTTTTGTAAAACTGTCATATATAAAAACGGGATTATCTTTTCTCAGTTCAGTGAATTTATCAGCCATCGGATTTTCTCTTTTCGAGTTCTTTGTGATCAGAGCCTATAATAATGGTCAGGTCGATGTCAACAAGATCTTTGTTCAGTTGCATAACAACATTTTCGCTGCCCACTCCAAGCGAACGGGCCAGCTGTTTTGCGTAACGCATATCTTCAATTCTGCTCAGAATAACAGTTTTCACATATTTTTTATCAGTATTTCCGGTTTCTCTGACATCGAAATTCATTTTTCTCAGTCTGTCTTTCCAGACCGTAGCGATTCCGGAAGAGCCGCATCCGTTCAGAACACTTATGCGGACATTTGCCATATTGACAATTGAGGCGTTATCTGAAGTTTCTTCTCCATTTAATGTTTTTTTCTTAAGCTCATCCTCATAATATTTGTTGGGATCATCTTTAAAAATATTTTTAAAAAAATACATGTTTTTATAAAACAGGAAAACAGTCTGAACAGACAGCAGGGTGATTATTATCCATAGGTGCAGGTTTGTTTGCGGTTTCTGTTCCGGTGTATGTGCTTTTTTCTTAGAAATACGCATCATAAAGAATCTTATTCTTCGTCGTTAAAATAATTATAAGGCTTAAAAGGGTCGCCGTTCATATAATCTGATGGTTTAATATTTCTGAAATCAACTCTCATTCTGAATGAGTCATTAGGTCTATAATCAAGAGTCGCCGATTTTATATAAATATCGGCAGTATTATCTTCAACGGGTCCAATTGATGAATAAGGAGTGTATGACATACCCAGGTTGAGCTTGAGAGAAAGGGGGTCGGATATTTTATAATTTATTCCTGCCACATATTCGTTTATCATAGTAGAACCTGAACTGCTGTTCGTATAGCTCATCGACAAAGAATGCGATACTGAAATTTTTGACATATCAAAAACAGATCCCTGAGAGGTTGACAACAGCTTTAGTCTGGGATCAGGCTGGAGATCAGTTCCCCTGAACTGTGAGAATAGAAGCACTGCTGCGGTAAGTACAAAAAAGAACTGCTTTTTCATGAAATTCTCCGGTTGTTTAATTTCGCGCATTCATTATACTTTCCGCCTGTGCCAGTTGTTCTAAAGTATTTATACCCTGTATCTCAGTGTTGTCTTTTACAAGGTATGTTCCTACCTTTTTTTTCTGTCCCGAGAGAATACCTATCACATCTGTAAGATAATATTCTTTGCTCGCATTATCTGAAGAAATATGTTTTAATGAATTGAAGAGCTCGTTTTTGTCGATTATATATACTCCCGAGTTGATCTCTTTTATTCTTTTTTCCTCTTCACCTGCATCTTTCTGCTCGACGATCCTTAATAGATTTCCTGACCTGTCCTTTATGATCCTGCCGTATCCGAACGGATCTTCAAACTCCGTTGTCAGCACAGTTGCGACAGAATCTGAAGTCACATGATAGTTCCTCAAGCTGATTAGTGTTTCAGGTTTGAGAAGCGGAACATCTCCGCATAGTATGAGTACATCACCTGTTTTGCCTTCAAGAACTTTTTCTGCCTGCATTACCGCATGTCCGGTTCCCAGCTGTTCATTCTGCACAACATAATTTACATCCATGTCTTTTGTTGCTTCTTTTACCATTTCTCCTTTATGCCCGATTATTAGCCATATTTCATTCGAACCTGTTTCTTTTGCCTGGGCGATTACATACTTTACCAATTCCTTTCCGTTCATCTTATTAATTACCTTCGGAAGATCGGACTTCATTCTCTTTCCTAACCCGGCAGCGAGTATAAGCGTTATCAGATTTTTCATTATAAAATATGCTCCATTAATTTAAAGTGATATTGTCGATCAATCTTGTGTTACCGAACTTTACAGCTAGTAGCATTATCAATTTACCGTTCTTTATGCTCTTTGGTTGTGAAAGGTCGCCTGAATTCCGGATTTCAATGTATTCTATCTCAGCCGCTTTCTCTTTCATAATTATTTCAGTCGCTTTTTGGACGGCTTCTTCTTTTGTTTTAAAATCAGAGAAATTCTGTTTTATGTAAGATAGAGCTTTGTATAGAACAGTCGCAGAAGCTCTTTCGTTTTTGCTCAGATATGCATTCCTGCTGCTCCTGGCAAGTCCGTCGGTTTCTCTAACGGTATCAACGCCGATTATTTCAACCGGAATATTCAGATCGGCGACAATTTTTTTTAGTATGATCAGCTGCTGCATATCCTTTTTACCGAAATAAGCCTGATCGCAACCTACAATATTAAAAAGTTTTGTTACAACTGTAGCGACTCCCCTGAAATGCCCGGGTCTTGATTTCCCGCATAAAATATCACCTGTCTTTCCGACATCAATGTAAGTCGAGTAGCCTTCAGGATACATAATATTATCATCGGGAACAAAAACCGCATCTACTCCTATCGAATCCAGTTTTTCAAAATCGCCTTTCAGGTCTCTCGGATACTTCCCGAGGTCTTCTTTAGGTCCGAACTGAATAGGGTTAACAAATATGGAATAAATTAGGCAGTCACATTCTTTTCTTGCCTTCTTTCCAAGTTCTAGATGACCTTCGTGAAGCGCGCCCATTGTCGGCACGAACCCTATCCTTCTGTTCACAAGGTTATACAGGCTTGTGAAATCTCTTACATCAGATATGTTTTTTAATATTTTAGGCATAATTTCCTTCTAGTATGATTCTTCGTTGGACGGAAAGTTTCCGCTGCATACATCTTTAACATAATTTTCGACAGCGGTTTTTATCACGGTGTTCAGATCCGCATACTTTCTCACGAATCTGAAATTTAATTCAGAGTCGTATCCGAGCATATCTGATATAACAAGAACCTGACCGTCACAGTGAACTCCGGCTCCGATGCCGATAGTCGGAATATTCAGTGACAAAGTAACTTCTTTTGCAAGTTCGGCGGGTATTTTTTCAAGAAATACGCCGCATGCCCCAGCTTTTTCAAGCAGAAGAGCATCTTTTTTCAAAATTAAAGCCTCGTCATCGTGCTTTGCCCTAAGTTTATAGCTGCCGAACTTGTTGATTGACTGGGGTGTAAGTCCTAGATGTCCGTAAACCGGAATGCCTGATGATACAAGTTGTTCGATTACCGGAACAACTATTTCACCACCTTCGATCTTAACTGCATTGCATCCGGTCTCTTTTATTATCCTAACAGCATTTTCTACAGCTTTTTCAACTGATATTTGAAAACTTCCGAACGGCATATCAGCCACAATAACCGGATTCTGTGAAGATTCCACAACTATTTTCGTATGATATATCATATGGTCAACAGAGACTGGTATTGTACTTGTTTTTCCCTGGAATACCATTCCCAGCGAATCTCCGACAAGTATCATATCAACTGCTGTAGAATCAATTATCCTCGTTTCATAAAAACTGTAGGCTGTCAAAGCAGCTATTTTTCTGCTTTTCGTTTTGTATTTCTGTAAATCAACAACTGATAATCTTTTACCCATTCCGGTCTCCTCATCTTTCAGATTAGTTTTCCGATCGTGCTGCAAGTTCATGAAAAATAAGTATAAAATTCAATCATTGCAAGGCAAGAATTAATTAAATTGAAATTTTAAAAACCGATATTGACAAAATTAAAATCATTAATTACATTTGACCGTTCTGTTGAACATGCGTGTCCGACAGATTACTAAAGTTGAACGTTAAAGAAAAAGGAGAGAGATGTACAAGTTGATCATTATTACGGTCCTGATGGTTTCGATCCCATTATTCACCCAGGATTGTGGTAAATATAAGAAACAGATTGATTCTTTGATGGTGGAATTCAATACGATCAAAGATAAGATGTGCGATCCGACGATTGACAGAGACAGATATGACGACTTAAATTCCATCTATTCTGCAACATGGACTGAAATAGTAGATGCGCAGAAACAGCAAAAGAAATGTTTGGAAGGTCAGAAGAAAACCGCAAAAGTAGTTGTTGAGCCTAAGAAAGTAAATTCTCCTCTTCCTTCGGTGCTCGGGGTAAAATGGAGCTCAACCAGGATCCAGATTAAAGAGCTCCTCAGAAAAAACTCTGATATAAAACTGATGGAAACCGATGACGGCATTCTTGAATATCATAACGGGAGTTACTTGGGTTACAAGGTTGAGAAGTGGCAATTTAGTTTTGTAGATAAAAAACTCTACGCCTGCCAGATCGTACTGAAGAATGAAGCTGATCTTACAGTTTTTAAAATGTATGAAAAAGTTAGTAAGGATATGATCGCTAAATACGGTCAGCCCAGTTATGAAAAGAACAAATTCCCCTCTTCATACAAAAGCGATTCAATAAAACTAACAGCTATAAAAAACGGTTCGGTTGCAATCTACAACAAATGGCTCTTTAAAAACGACGATGTTGTCAGAATAGGGATAAACGAAAACGGTTCTGTGCTCGTTACCTATCTGATCGATAAGTTATACAAAAAAGTGAAATAAGCGGTAAACTCAATTAGTTTTATTCTATATTTTCACTTGCATTTATCATTTTAAAATTATACTTTTAGGCCATGAAAATCGGGCATGTATTAAAATATGCGATACTTGTAGCTTTTCTTGTATCCTGCAGCAAAAAAGAGAAACAGAAGGTCTCTGTTTCATTCATAGAATTCTCTACCGATATAAAAATAACTGTATTTGATGTTCCCGAGTCTGAGACCGGGAATGTTACAAAAATTCTTAATGACGCTGAAGATATTTTCAGATATTTTAACAGTGAAATGAATGTTTACGAGCCTAATTCGACGATCAGCAGGTTCAACAATAATGCCATGGCAAAAAAACAGATACCTTCTTCCCTGAGAAAAATAATCGGAATATCTAGAAATATCCACAAATACACTGATAAATATTTCGACATTGCTATACAACCGGTTGTGGAACTCTGGGGTTTCAATACGGTTTCATCACCATCAAAACCTGACAGCAGTGTACTTGCAGAAGTTTTAAAAACCTCAAATCTCGATCTTTACAGGTTTTTTGCAGATTCTGTGCTGGTAACTGATAACAGATGCAAGATCGGCCTGGGAGGGATAGCAAAAGGATACGCGGCAGATTCTACGGGAGAATATCTGACTTCAAAAGGGATCAAAAATTTCATTGTTGCTGTTGGAGGGGACATTCTTGTCAAATCCAAAATTCCTAAAACCGTGGGCATAAGACATCCCAGAATCAAAGATGCTACAATCGATACATTATATGTTGCCGATGCGGCAATTTCTACATCGGGAGATTATGAAAAGTATATTATCGATGACGGTGTCAGATACTGCCACATCATAAGTCCTGTTACAGGTTACGGAATATCTGATATTGTAAGCGTTTCTATAATATCAGAAAAATCATATTTGAGCGATGCTTTTGCAACTGCTGTTTTTGTAATGGGCAGGGAGAATGGTAGGTATTTTATCGAAAAAAACAAACTTAGCGGAATAATTTATTATCTGTCCGATGAAGGCAATATATTATCGGACAGAATAAATATTGACAGATATTTAAAAAAGGATCACGCCACGGGGAAGGATAAATGACAGGCGTAAAATACAGTGAAGAACGCGTTGAGATAATCAGCGTAAAAGAAGGTTCCAATAACATTATTTCGTGTGTCGTCAGATCTGAATTAATTGCCACGACCTCGTTGCCGGGCCAGTTCGTGACTGTTCAGGTCAATAACCGAGGAGCAGGCTGTATTCCGGTTCTGAGAAGACCTTTTGCGATATCGAATGTAAAAAAAGACAGATTTGAATTTATCTTTGATGTAGTCGGCAGAGGTACGGAGCTTTTGAAAAAAGTACTAAAAGAAGAAAAATGTTTAAATATACTCGGTCCGCTTGGAAACGGCTTCGATCTTAAATCAGAGAAGAAACAGAAGCTTCTAATTGCAGGAGGTATAGGAATTGCGCCTGTCAAAAGGCTGGTACAGTATTTTTCGACTACCGACTGCCGAACGACACTCATCTGGGGAAACAGAAACAAATCAGGCTTTTTTGACACTGACTATTTTATCGACCAGAACATAAAACTTTTGATCTGCACAGACGACGGATCAATGGGGTTTGAGGGAAATGTTGTAGATTTGCTTGAATCAGAGATAAAAAACAAAAATCTGAACAGCATGTCGGATTATGATATTTTTGTCGTCGGTCCCGATCCGATGATGAAAGCGGTTTGTGTATCTGTCGGAAAACGGAACACTGTCTGCCAGGTTTCTCTCGAAACTCCGATGGCATGCGGCATGGGCGTATGTCAGGGCTGCGCTGTGAAAAAAAAGAATGAAGAGGGTTATTATCTTGTATGTAAGGACGGACCTGTCTTTTATTCGGATAAGATTATTATGAATTAAATCATGGAACGGGATCAAATGGATGAACAGGTTATACAAAAAACTATTTTAAGCGGAATACAGCCGACAGGCCAGCTTACGATCGGAAACTATATAGGAGCGATGAAGAATTTTGTCAGGCTTCAGAACGATTACGAAACGCTTTATATGGTCGTTGATCTTCATGCGCTTACTGTTCCGCAGGATCCAAAAGAATTAAGGCATAAAACACTTTCTGTTATAGCCCAGTATATATCCGTCGGACTGGATCCGGAAAAGAACAATCTTTTTATTCAGTCGCATGTTACCGGGCATACGGAACTTACGTGGATCCTCGGCTGTCTTACCGGTCTTGGCGACCTGAACAGAATGACGCAATTCAAAGATAAGTCCTCAAAACCGGGGGCGAATATTAATGCCGGTTTATATACATATCCGATACTGATGGCCTCTGATATTCTGCTTTATAATGCGGACTTCGTACCTGTCGGGGAAGACCAGAAACAGCATGTTGAGCTTACCAGGGATATCGCTATGAAGTTTAATTACAGATATTCAGATACTTTCACTATACCGGAACCGATAATTCCAAAATCAGGCGCAAGGATAATGGATCTTCAGAACCCGCTTGCGAAAATGAGTAAAAGCGATTCCGGGGAGTCGGGAAGATTAGCTCTGATAGATGAACCTTCAGTCATAGCAAAGAAAATAAAAAGTGCGGTGACAGACTCGGGATCAGAGATCAAATTCTCCGAGGATGAAGAAAAAGCAGGGATCAGAAATCTCCTTACAATATACTCAAACCTGACCGAATTGAGTATCGCAGACATTGAATTGAAATATAAAAGTAGAGGATACGGTGATTTTAAAAAAGATCTTGCAGATATCGTGGTCGAAAAGCTAAGCCCAATAAAATTAAAACATGATGATCTGATGAAAAATAAAGATTATCTTGAATCAGTGTTAAAATCCGGTGCGGAAAGCGCACAAAAAAAAGCGTGGAAGATGCTTGGTAAAGTTTACAGAAAAATAGGTCTTGTTCAGGCAGCAAGATAATTTTAAACATAAAGGGAGTTTAAAATGAATGAGAACATTTTTAGAGAATATGACATAAGAGGCGTTGTAGAGACTGACTTCACGGCCGATACGGTCGTAAAGATCGGAAAAGCTTTCTCGACTTATCTTATCAAAGAAGGTTTCAAAAACTGTGTGATAGGTTACGATGCCAGGTTGTCAGCGGATTATCTTTTTTCAACGTTCACAAACTCTTTAAGAGACTGCGGCATCGATGTCATAAGCATAGGGCAGTGCACATCGCCGATTCTTTATTTCGCCCAAATCAATTTGAATGCAGATTCAGCTGTTATGATAACGGGATCCCACAATCCGGCAGACATGAACGGATTTAAAATGCTGACAAAAAAGACGGCATTGTATGGCGATAAGATCCAGGACCTGAAGAACATTATTTTAAATAATGAACTTATAAGCAGACCGGAAGATGTGTCTGCGGGAACTCTAAAGCACATGTCCGTTAGGGATGAATATCTGGATTACATGAAAAAGAACATAACTATGGGATCAAGAAAGCTCAAAATTGTGGTTGACGGGGGTAACGGAACAGGCGGGCAGATAGCTTCAGAAATATTCAGATATTTCGGACACGAAGTAATAGAGCTTTACACTGATCCCGATGGAAGATTTCCCAACCATCATCCGGATCCGACAGTGCCGAAATATATGACTGACCTGATAAACGAAGTTAAAAGATCTAAAGCTGATCTTGGTATCGGTTATGACGGTGATGCGGACAGGATCGGAATAGTTACCGAAAAAGGAGATATGCTGTTCGGCGATCACCTGATGATGATATTTTCAAAAGAAATTCTTTCGAGAAAACCCGGTTCAGTTATTGTCGGTGAAGTTAAATGTTCCCAAACTTTGTACGACGGAATTGAAAAACTCGGCGGAAAAGGAATTATGTGGAAAGCAGGGCATTCACTTATAAAAGCTAAAATGAAGGAAACCGGAGCCGAACTCGGAGGAGAAGTTAGCGGACATATATTCTTCAAAGACAGATTTTTCGGACACGATGATGCTCTTTATGCGTCATTAAGGCTTCTTGAGATACTTTCAAGATCAGATATCACTATGTCCGGTCTCTTATCAGACATTCCGAAAACTATTATGACGCCGGAAATCAGACTCGACAGCGATGATAATAAAAAGTTCGAGATAGTTAAAAGAGTAACTGAATATTTTAAAAAAGCGGGATATAAAGTTGTTGATGTTGACGGCGTAAGAGTTATTTTCGACGATGGATTCGGGCTTATAAGAGCATCCAATACACAGCCTGCCCTTGTTCAGAGGTATGAAGCGTCTTCCGAAGAAAGACTTAAAGAAATTATGGAGCTTATGCAGTCGAAATTAAAGGAGATCGAGGAGGCAATTTAGCGGGATGTACATTTTTATGAAAAATATTTTCGTTATCCTGTTTTTAATTTCAAATTCACTTTTGATTACCGGAGAAATAAAAAAAGTCGATTATGAACATCTTCAGTCAATGTGCTTTCATGCTAATAAGCTTGTTCGCGAAAATAAATATGATACAGCCCTGTACTTTTACGACAGCATTTTTGAATATATAGATTCAATCGAATCCGAAACAGGCGAAACCACTACGGCTGAATTCGATTCTCTAAAAGAAGAAATTACAAACCATTATTCAAACTTTGAGAAGATAGTTGTAGATCTTAATTTAACATTCGATACTGAAGATAAATTGTCTTGTTTTGACAAAAAAGATTTCAATCTTATAAAAAAAGATTCCGCACGTAATGAATACACGCCTTTCCCGCATCATACGGGAATAAAGAAGGTTAATAAGTGGATAGATCTCTATACTAATAAAAGAAGAGAATCAGCTCAATTATACCTCGACAGATCTTCAGAATACATTGACGATGTGAAGAAGATATTCAAACATTTTAATCTGCCTGAAGAGCTTGCCTATATACCTCTGGCTGAATCAGGGTTTTCCCCGCTTGCACATTCGTTCGCAAAAGCGATAGGACTCTGGCAGTTCATTCCTTCTACAGGGAGGGTATTCGGACTAAACTCCAACTGGTGGGAAGATGAAAGAAAGAATGTAATTAAATCGACTATAGCTGCAGCTCAATATTATATATATCTGTTCAACAAACTCAACGATTGGGATCTTGTTCTGGCTGGGTACAACTGCGGAGATGTCAGAGTTCAGAGAATTATAAAGAAGCACAAGACGAACGATTTCTGGTCATTATATTCGCTTCCTAAAGAGACAAAGGATTATGTTCCGAGAGTAAAAGCGCTTATCAGTATTGGTAAAAACCCGGAAAAATATGGATTTACGGTTGAAAAGGAACTTTTCAGACATGATACTGTAATGCTGGACAGTTGCGTTAATCTTAATGTAATAGCGCAATCGGCCGACATAGATTATGAAGAATTAAAAAGGCTTAATCCTCATTTGAGGCAGTGGTGCCTTCCGCCCTATGCAGAGAATTACTCAGTGATAATTCCTGCACACTCTAAAATAAAATTCAGAAATAAGTTTTCCAAATTTTCTCATAAAGAAAAATATTCTGTGGTCTCATATAAGGTAAAAAAAGGTGATACGTTAGAAAAGATCGCTGAAACGTTTAAAGTCAATCCCGAGTCTATTATAGATCTAAATTCGATTACAAGACACAACTTAACTCCCGGCCAGTTCATAAAAGTCATTGAAGTACCTATGAAAGAAAAATGGTTTAACGATTTTAATAAAAAATACCTGACATACAATGACGGGGAAGAGTACTACAAAGATGGAAAAAAGAAAATAATTTATAAAGTAAAAAGCGGTGATAACCTTTCAATGATATCAAAAAAACATAAAATTAAGCTTACCAAGTTGAAAGCATGGAATAAAATCGGGAAAAACAATAAGATACTTGCCGGTCAGAATCTTGTAATTTATCTATAACCGTAAATAAGGAGAAGAAAGTGGAAAAAAAAGAAGTAAAAAAACTGACGAAATTTGAGATTATCAAAAAAGTTCACGAGATCACCGGGCTATCCTATAAGGAGACCGGAAGCGTTATAAACAACATGATCGAAGTGATAAAGGACAGCCTTAAAGAGGATTATGTTATCGAACTGAGAGGTTTTGGTACTTTCAAAGTTGCAGAAAGAGCAGCAAGGATAGCTTATAAACCTAAGGGAAGAGAAAAGCTCGAGATCCCGGAGAAAAGAGTTCCAGTTTTTAGAGCTGTTAAAAGCTTAAAAGATAAAGTAAACAAGAACATTAAGAAATAAACTAAAAGGAGGCATTCATGCCAAGCGGTAAAAAAAGAAAGTTACACAAGATCAACACTCACAAAAGAAAGAAAAGACTTAGAAAAAACAGGCACAAAAAGAAATAAATTAAAGCGGGTTGATCCCGCTTTTTTTATTCGAATGATGTTTCATCGAAAGAGTTTATAATTTTATGGTTTAATTTTCTGACTTCATCCGACGGTTCGATTAAGTCGATTATCTGAATTACCTTGATTCCTGCGGAATATGCTGATCTGACGCCGCTGTCAGAATCTTCAAATGCCAGGCAGTTTTCCGGTTGCACACCAAGCTGTTCAGCAGCCATAAGATAAATCTCCGGATCAGGTTTTGAATGTTTTACCTGATCGCCGGTAACTACCAGATCAAAAAAATCGATTATGCCTGTCCGAGTAAGTTTTTTCAAAGCTAAATATTTTTCGGTAGAAGTAGCTACGGCAAGCTTAGCGTTGTTCCGGTGCAGAAAATTTAAAACTGAATAAACCCCGGGCTTTAAAGGTATTGTTTCATGATCGATATAATTAAGGTAAAATTCATTCCATTTAATGTGAGCATCATTGAATGGAATAAAAGGATCGAAACCCTGTTTTAAAATTAAATTTCCTTCCTCAGGTTTTCGCCCGATACATTTTTTATAAATTTCGAATTCAGGTTCGTAGCTGAACTCAGAACATGCTTTTCTGAAGCATTCCCAACATATTTTCTCGGTATCAAGCAAAAGGCCGTCCATATCGAAAATAAACGCTTCGTGCTGTTTTATTTTAATGATTAATTTATCCGCCATTTCCTATTCCTTTTTAAATCAGGGATGTATGTTAATTTTTTAGCGGATAAAAATCCAGAGTTTTCTGATAAAAAAAAGTCGAAAAAACTGTTGTGCGAATTAAGATTTCGTATTATTATTATGCAAAAAATGGAGGTAGGATGTTAGAGGATTATTTGAATGCGAAAGAGTGGCAGAAAATAAAAAATTTTGCCGATAAACACGAGACACCTTTTCTTGTAGTAGATCTGGATAAAATTAAAAAGAAATATACTTTACTTCAAAAAAATTTCCCTTTTGCTAAACAATATTATGCAGTCAAAGCTAATCCGGGCGACGAGGTAATTGCACTGCTTAAAGAACTTGGATCAAATTTTGATATAGCTTCGATTTATGAATTGGACAAGGTGCTTGGATTAGGAGTTGATCCCGCGAAAGTCAGCTACGGAAATACGATAAAAAAAGCCGATCATGTTAAATATGCATACAATAAAGGCATCAGAATGTTCGCAACAGACAGCGAAAGCGATCTGAGAAATATTGCTGTAGTTGCTCCGGGTTCCAGAGTTTTTTTTAGAATCTTAACAGAAAGTTCAGATACGGCGGACTGGCCATTGAGCAGAAAATTCGGCTGTCATCCCGATATGATAATCGATCTGGTCATCCTTGCAAGCAAACTGGGTCTCGAGCCGTACGGAATATCATTCCATGTCGGATCTCAGCAGCACGATATCGGCGCATGGGACTCCGCGATATCAAAAGTTAAATATATATTCGACTGGCTTTCTGAACATGAAAATATAAATCTTAAAATGATCAATATGGGAGGTGGTTTTCCTGCCAATTACAGAGCTAAGACCAACAGTATTGATATCTACGCACGCGAGATCACAAGATACCTTCACGAAGATTTCGGCGATACTCTTCCGGAGATAATCCTTGAACCCGGAAGATCTATGGTGGGCGAGTCGGGTGTTCTTGTAAGCGAGGTCGTTCTAATTTCAAGAAAGGCAAGAACTGCGCTTGTCAGATGGGTCTATACAGATGTAGGAAAATTCAGCGGTCTAATTGAAACCCTTGACGAATCTATAAAATATCCTGTTTACTGCGAGAAAAAAGGCGAAACCGAAGAAGTCATTCTTGCAGGACCCACCTGCGACAGTCAGGATATAATGTACGAAAATACAACTTACAAATTCCCGCTGAACCTGGCTATAGGAGACAGGCTCTACTGGCTAACTACCGGAGCTTATACATCAAGCTATAGCGCAATAGAATTCAACGGATTTCCGCCGCTCAAGACATATTTTATAAAATAGGTAAAGGCGCAGAAATGCGCCTTTTTGATATGATGAAAAAAATAAAGATAATAACACTGGGCTGCGATAAGAACCTTGTTGACAGCGAAGTACTCTCGGGTCAGCTGGCGAAAAATTATCAGATTTCTCCGGATTTTACATCAGGTGAAGCTGTAATAGTAAACACCTGCGGATTCATCGGTGATGCCAAGAAACAATCTATTGAAGCAGTTATCGAAACGATCGAAGAAAAGAAAAAAGGGAATTTCAAAAAAGTTCTATTTACAGGCTGTCTGATCCAGAGGTATTTTAAAGAACTGAAAAAAGAATTTCCGGAAGCTGACGGATTTTTTAAGCTTGGCGACATAAAAGGAATGATAAGAGAACTTGGTATAAACAGAAATGTATCTGCGAACAGATTCTGCGAGCGTATAGCGCTTGAATCCGAGCACACCGGGTATATAAAGATATCAGACGGATGCAATCACAAATGTTCATATTGCGCAATTCCCGGAATTCGGGGAAAGTATAAGTCAAGAAGCATAGATTCGATTCTTAAAGAAGCTGAATTTCTGATAAACGGGAATGTGAACGAGATCATTCTTGTCGGCCAGGAAATATCATCATACGGAACTGATAATTATAAGAGCAATAAGATCAACGATCTTCTTAAAGAATTGTCAGCACTCTGCGGAAAAGACAGATGGGTAAGACTTTTATATACACACCCGCCTCTTGTTACAAGGGAATTCGTCGAAACTATAGCTACTTCTGACAACATATGCAACTATATTGACTTTCCAGTTCAGCACACAGAAACTGAAATACTAAAAATGATGGGCAGGGGAGATACAACAGAGAAAATTTCCCAAAAAGTAAAACTTATGAGAGAAATAATTCCGGATATAATTATCAGAACTTCAATAATTACAGGTTTCCCGGGCGAAACACCCAAGTTATTCAGCAGCATGAAAAAACATCTGAATGATCTCAGATTTGACAGGCTTGGTGTTTTTCCATATTCAAGGGAAGAGGGAACTCCTGCTTATTCAATGCCTGGCCAGATAAACTTGGGAACAGCAAAAAAAAGATCGGAAAGCATAATGAAGCAGCAGCAGGATATTTCATTAGAAAAAAACACCGCTCTAATAGGGAAAAAATTAAAAGTGCTTATCGACAGAAAGGAAAACGGTTATTCAGTAGGCAGAACTTACGGGGACGCGCCGGATGTTGATAACGAGGTAATGGTTAAAGGAGATCTGAAGGCTGGACAATTTTATATGGTGAAAATTACCGAAGCGGATGAGTATGATCTTTACGGACTGAATTTGACGGAAACAACTTTTCCGTCCTGAACTCTGATGAGGACTCTGTCTCCTTCATAAAATAATTCTTTGGAAATGTATTGATACACTTTACTGTCTTCAGTTCTCAAAGTAAGATTAAATCCTTCCCAGGTAATAATTTCATCATTGATGTTCTGATCTATTATTTTCGAGCCATCATCAAATTCACCTACGAGAACTCCGTTTTGCGCAACTACGGTAGCTACCAGTGTTCTTGTGTTTGCGTCAGGTTCATGTTTTACTGATGCGCATGAAAGAACGAAAATAAAAACTGATGCCAAAAAGAATTTTATGAAAGATATTTTCATGATAATTCTCCATCTATTAATAAATTTTAAATTTAAAAGTTAAAAAATTCATGTCGGGATGGCGAGATTTGAACTCGCGACCCTTTGCCCCCCAGACAAATACGCTAACCGGGCTGCGCTACATCCCGAACACTGAATACGATCAAGGATCAATAGATTATGTCAATCTGTGTCGGGGTGAGAAGATTTGAACTTCCGACTTTTACGTCCCGAACGTAACGCGCTAACCGGACTGCGCTACACCCCGAATTTGAACAGGGTGTAATTTAAGGAATAATCGTCTTATATTCAAGGGAAAAAAGCAATTATTTGCATCAGGCGATTTGCTTTGCTATTCACGGTTTAGTTTTTTATATTTAAAGTCAAATTATTCAGGATCATAATGTTTGTAGATTATGTAAATATAACAGTCAGTTCAGGTGACGGCGGTCACGGCAAAGTGGCTTTTCGAAGAGAAAAGTTTATTCCGAAAGGAACTCCCAACGGCGGGGACGGCGGAAGGGGCGGGGACATTATTTTTGTTGGCGACAGAAATATGAACACGCTTCTTGATTTCACTCTTAACAGAAAGTTCATAGCGGAAAACGGTCAGAACGGTGGTATGAACGATATGAGCGGTAGAAATGGAAGATCGGTAATCATCAAAGTGCCCTTGGGAACCGTTATATCCGATAAAATAACAAACGAAATTTACCTTGACATCGCAGACGATAAGAAGGAATACAAACTGCTTGAAGGCGGAAAAGGCGGATGGGGGAATGCGCATTTTAAAACTTCGACGCGGCAGGCTCCCATGTATGCACAACCGGGTATTGCGGGAATTGAAAGACAGCTCAATCTGGAATTGAAAGTAATAGCCGATGTTGGACTTGTCGGATATCCGAATGCGGGAAAATCCACTCTTCTGTCCGTCATGTCTAATGCCAGACCGAAGATTGCGGACTATCCGTTTACCACTTTATTTCCGAATCTTGGGATTGTTAAGTACGGAAATTACAGGAGTTTTGTAATGGCTGACATTCCGGGGCTGATCAAAGGGGCCAGTGAGGGTAAGGGCCTGGGTTTAAGGTTCTTAAGGCATATTGAAAGAACTAAAATATTGATATATCTGATAAACTCAAATTCAGAAGATTACAAGAAGGACTTTAAAGTTCTGCAAAATGAACTTTTTACTTATAGCGATGCTATGAGAGAAAAGCCTTTTATAAAAATTCTTTCCAAAAAGGATCTTCTCGAAAAGAAATACAGAGGCAAATTTTTTGACCATGAGATATCTTCCTTCACGCTTGAAGGTCTCGAAGAGCTTAAACTTTTAATAGCTGAAAAACTCAAAGAAATAGAAAAACCTCTTGAAATCTGGGAAAAATAAAAGCTTAAAAATATAAAAAAAATAGTTGAGGGTCACTAGATGACACTCAGCGTTGTTTATTTTCTCCTTAAAATAAAAGGAGGATAACAGGTGTACGAAAATTTTAAAGAATTATTAAGGCTGGAAAGGATAAAACATGTAACTTCGTTTTCAAAAATTAAATTGCTGGAAAAATACTATACTGCCGAATTGAGCCGTCAGATAAGCGATGAAGAATTGTGCATTATGGGGGTATCGCGAAACGGGATAGCAAATTTACGGTCAGCTGTATTTTCAGACGATATTTTTAACATTCAGGTTGAAAAACTGATTTCTTTTGACAACAAAGTAAAACTGATAACGGTTCTGGATAAAGATTACCCTTCAAATCTGAAAAACATTTATGATCCTCCCCCGTATCTGTTTTACGAAGGAACATTATCTGCATCTGACGATGTATCTATAGCTGTTGTCGGATCAAGATCGCTATCGAGATCAGGTATTTACACTGTAAAAAAGCTTTCCAGAGAGCTAGCCCTTACAGGATTTGTGATAGTAAGCGGGCTTGCAATGGGAGCAGATACTGTAGCTCACATGGGGGCTCTTGAAGTTAATAAAAGAACTGTTTCAGTGCTTGGTTCAGGTATAGATCAGGATGTAAGTGTCAGCAGCCGTTCAACCAGAAGAAAAATAATCGAAGGCGGAGGGGCGGTTTATTCACCGTTTTTAATAGGAACTGAACCCGCAAAATATACATTTCCTGCCAGAAACAGAATTATCAGCGGTATAAGTCTGGGTGTTGTTATAGGAGAAGCCAAAAGCGATTCAGGGTCTCTAATCACGGCTAATTTTGCTCTTGAACAGGGCAAAGAAGTATTTGCTGTGCCGAATGAGATATTTAACCCCAAATATGAAGGCGGTAATAACCTGATCAAAACAGGGCAGGCAAAGCTGATCACCTGCGCGGAAGATGTGACCGATGAGTTTCCGGACAGGATAAGAAATCTTTTATCTGTTGAATTTAAGAGAATTGATGAAGCACAAAAATTTTCTTTTTCTGATGAAACTGAAGAGAAAATTTATAACCTTCTTATGGAGAAAAAAATGAACATTGACGAAATAAGCGAAGAAACCGGTGTTGATACAGGGACTCTTATGGGAAAGCTGTTTCTTCTAGAAATGAATAAAATGATAAATAGAGAACCGAATAATTATTTCTCGATTTCAAGGAAATAATCGTTACTGATTAGACTTGATTTTAACAGGTTATATATATAACTTTATCCTGAATGTAAATTTCGGGAGGCGGTACTGAAAAAAGCGGTTGTTCTTCTATCGGGAGGTCTTGATTCGACGACCTGTTTGGCAATAGCTAAAAATCAAGGATTTGAGATACATGCGCTTTCTTTCGATTACGGGCAGAAACATGCATGCGAGCTAAAGTATGCAAGATTCAATGCCAGAAAATTCAAGGCAGAAGAACACAGGATCGTTAAGCTTGACAGAAAATTTTTCTTAAATTCAGCTCTGACCGATAAAAATATCGAAGTCAAAAAAGGCAGCTATTCCGAAAAAGAAATACCTCTTACTTATGTGCCGGCAAGAAATACCGTTTTTCTGAGTTATGCCCTTGCTTATGTGGAGACTATAAAAGCAGAACATATTTTCATCGGGGTAAACAGCATTGATTATTCAGGATATCCCGACTGCAGGCCGGAGTTTATTTCCGCATACGAAAAAATGGCTAATCTTGCGCTGAAAGAAGTTGTTGAAAAAAAAATGAAAATCATAATTGAAACGCCTCTGATGTTTCTCACAAAATCAGAAATAATCATTATCGGAAAAAAACTCGGAATAGATTATTCAAAGACGATATCATGTTATGACCCTGTTGACGGAAAAGCTTGCGGGCATTGCGACAGCTGTCTTTTAAGAAAAAGGGGTTTTGAAGGTTCGGGATATAAAGACGAGACAGTTTATGTTTAAGAAAAGAGACAGATGAAAAGATCGGTCGTAGCTTTATTAATAATATTTTTTTTCGGAGCTTTATCCGCAGAACTCAGATACACAAAGAAAACGGATTTTACAAAGAACTTCACTTCAAAATACAAAGATTATAAAGCTGTCATTCTCGTTGACCTTACGAACGGGCAAATCCTTTACGAAAAGAACGCTTATGATAAACTTGAAATAGCATCTCTTACAAAGATGATGTCTATTTTATTGGTCGTTGAAGCTATCCGCGATAAGAAATTCAGTCTGAAAGATATTGTAACAGCTTCAAGAGCGGCATCGAAGATGGGCGGCACACAGATATTTTTGAGCGAGAATGAAAAGATGTCCGTCGAAGATCTGCTTAAATCCGCTATCATGAAATCAGCAAATGATGCTATGTTCGCACTTGCCGAAAAAGTCAGCGGTCCGGGAAAAGTTGACCTCTTTGTCGATAGGATGAACAAAAGAGCGAAAGAGCTTAAACTTACTCAGTCAGAATTTAATTATATTCACGGACTTCCGCCTTCAAGAAAAGACAGAAAAAAAGGTATGCAGGGGAATATGTCGTCATGTTATGATCTGGCTGTGCTCGCCGAAGAGCTGATCAAATTTCCTGTCGTCATGAAGTACAGTTCTACATGGATGGATACGATCAGGACAGGCAAGAACATGTTCCAGCTCAGGAATACAAGCAAGCTTATTAGAGACTATAAGTATTTTGACGGACTTAAGACCGGATTTTACTGGAAGGCCGGTTTCTGCATAGTAGCTACAGCAAAAAAGGACGGCATCAGAATGGTTGCCGTAGTCTTGGGTTCCAAAACATCACGCAGCGGCAGGAATAAGTATATCAATTCACTTGTTACATGGGGATTTGATGAAGTTTCAAAGCAGAAAATTACTGAAATTAAGAAATAACATTTTTAGACTGATAAATTCCCTGCTTATCCATATACTCAAATAATTTATGCTTAAATTCTTCGTTGATAAACCCCCATTTCGGCGCAATAAGCTGATCTGAATGAGCTCGTGAAATTATCCTTTGTATTACGATAGACCGGTCAAGATACGATACCGCATTTGAGAATAATTCGATATATTTGTCAGCCGTCAGCGGAGTATATTTACCGTCAGCATACATTCTTTCAAGCTCAGTTCGCTTAACAACCTGAAGATGATGAATCTTAACATAGTCAGGCTTGATTCGATTTATTTCACGAAATGTATCATAGATCATTTCGTCAGTCTCGCCGGGCAGTCCGATTATCAGATGTACTCCGATAAGAAAATCTGTGTTTTCACGGATCATTTTAAACGCTTTCATGAAAGAGGCATAAAGATGACCGCGGTTTATAGTTTTCAAAGTTTCATCATGCACGGACTGCAATCCGAGTTCAAGCCAGACCTCTTTGTCTTTTGCGACCGTTTTCAGCATATCAAGAAGTTCGGGATAAATGCTGTCGGGTCTTGTTGAAAGAGCCAGAATTTTTATTTCAGGATAGCTTAGCGCTGTCTCAAATGATTCGCTAAGATAATTGATCTCGCCGTAAGTTGAAGTATTATCCTGAAAATAAGCTATGAAAGAATCTGTCGGATATTTCCGCTTCACATAAGGAAACCCCTGCTCCATCTGCTCCTTTACCGTCACCGCCCCTTTGATCGTCTGAGGGATGAACGAATCCTTATTACAGAAAATGCATGGCGGGTCATTCGGGCAGGGCGTATGCAGAGTCAGCCCGATCTTCCCAAGTTTTTTGCCGTATTTCACCTTCATGAAAGAAAGTATATCGGAATAGTAATATTTTGAATGTTTTTCCACAGGAGGAAATATAAGAAATAAAAACAGCTTTTAATTCAAAAACTTTTAATAATTTTCTTGATAATTTCAATATAAAATCATAATATTAATAGTTAAAGTAATATAAGGCGGACCCGCATGTTTTACAAACCTAATTACGAAGGCGGCAGCATCGTGAACCTGATGAGCTCTATAACGAAATGTTTCGGGCTGAAATCTGATTACAGCGAACTAATTCTGCTTCCGAGTGAAGAGCTTAAAGGTTATAAAAATATAATTAACATTGTGATAGACGGACTCGGGTATAATTATCTGATGAGTAGAAGAAAGAATTTTTTAAAAGACCATACTGTCGGAAAAATTACTTCAGTCTTTCCTTCCACCACTTCGGCATGTATAACAAGTTTCGCGACAGGATTAGCGCCTAAAGAACATGGGGTGACCGGATGGTTCGTCAGGCTGAAGCATGGAAAACACGACATTCCTTCTACAATTCTGCTTTTTAATGACAGAAGAAATGAAGAACCTCTTATCAACAGGGGAATAAAGCCCGAGGATATTTTTATTGACTACAGGCTGTCTAAGCAGATAAAAGACCTGAAAGTTGTTCTACCCGATTCGATAAAAGATTCGGTTTATACAAGCTACCTTCTGGCAGATTCCAATAAGATCGGATACAAAGGCCTTGAGGATTTTTACAGAAAGACAGCTGAAGCGGTCATATCGAACAAAAAGGGAAAAAATTACATTTACGGATACCTGCCGGATTTCGATGCTGTCCTGCATAAAACCGGGACTGATTCGAAAGATCTTGCAAAACTTTTCAGTGCTATTTCAAAGCAGACAGAAAAATTCGTTCAGGAAATTTTTGGAACTAATTCGATAGTGATAATTACAGCTGATCACGGTCTGATCGACGGCGACGAAGATAAGAGATTAAGCATGAACGACCTGCCTGAAATAAACAAAATGCTTGAATTTCCGCTTTGCGGAGAACCAAGGGCGGCTTACTGCTATGTGAAAAAAGCTTATAAAAAAGAATTCAGAAAAATAGTTGAGGAAAAGATCGGCCACGCTGTAAGAGTCTTTTCAAGAGAACAGCTTATAAAGGGAAATTATTACGGTTTGTTCGAACCTAATGCGGATCTCGAAAGCAGAACAGGAGATTTTGTCCTTATATGCAAAGAAAATTATGTAATAAAGGATTTCCTTCCGAACGAAAAAGTGAAATATCACACGGCGGATCACGGAGGACTGAGCGCAGACGAGTTATTTGTGCCTTTGATTGTCTGTAGAGTATAAATTTACGGAGTAAATTATGAAAATGATCTATGTTCCTCTGATCAAAAAAGCTTTAAAAGAAGATCTTGGGAAAAATGGCGACATAACAACAGATTCGATCATTCCGGAAAAGCAGAAGGGGAAAGCTGTATTAAAAGCTAAATCGAATGGTATCCTATGCGGGCTTGAAGTGTTTGAAGATACATTTTTTTATGTGGATAAAGACCTTAAGATAGAAACATTTTTTAAAGACGGTAATAGGCTGGAAAAGGGAGATGTAGTAGCCGTAATTAAGGGAAGGCTGAATTCGATATTAAAAGCCGAAAGAACTGCTCTTAATTTCATACAGAGAATGTCAGGCATATCAACTGCGGCGGATCAGTTCGTGAGTGCTGTGTCAGGCACGAACGCAACAATTCTCGATACCAGAAAGACCTTACCGGGATTCAGGATTCTCGATAAATATGCGGTCAAAACCGGAGGGGCAAAAAATCACAGGATGGGACTTTTTGATATGTTTTTGATCAAAGATAATCATATATCTGCGGCGGGAAGCGTGACCAAAGCTATTGAAAAAGCTTTAAAATTCAAAAAAGATAATAAATTGAAAGCCAAGATCGAAGTAGAGATTAAAAATATTACTGAATTTAAAGAAGCGCTTGCGCTTGAAGTTGACTGGATCATGCTTGATAATATGAAAACTGATGAGATCAAAAAATGCGTGAGTTTGAATAAAGGAAAAAAGAAGCTTGAAGTATCGGGGAATGTCACGTTAGATACAGTCAGGAAACTTGCCGAGACCGGCGTGGATTACATTTCATCAGGATCGCTCACGCACAGCGTAAAAGCGCTGGATCTGAGTCTTCTGGTAGAATAGGAGAGAAGTGTTGAGAATAAAAATATTCATAGCTGCTTTTATGTTCATTCTGCTGATATCATGCGCGACTGATTACAAAAGGGGGCCGGAAGGTGGGCCGAATGATAAAGTCAGACCCACGATAGAATCTGCCAGTATCCAGAACGGGTCGCTGAACATGGATAAGAATTCTTCGGTTGAAATAAAGTTTTCAGAGTTCATCGATGTAAATTCAGCGAAGAATTCCGTTGTGATATCTCCAAGGTCAGCTTCGAAAAAAGCAAAAATATACTGGTATGATAAAAGCTGCGAGATAAAATTCAGAGATATTGGAGAGGATCAGACTGTGGTAATAACTGTAAATCCCTCTTTGAAAGATACACAGGGAAATATGCTTTCCGGCTCATATTCGCTTTCTTTTTCTACAGGCAGCAGCTTAGACAGAAAATTCATTTCCGGAAGGTTGAACGGAGCAATTTCAAGAAATAATATTGAGACTGTAAACTACGCTAAAGTGAAGATTAATCTTTATGCCGCCGGTAATGACACAATAGATGTAACTAAGGACGAACCGGAATACAGCTCAGGATTATCGGAAGTTCTCGGATTTGAGCTTAAGAATATAGGATCAGGCAGGTATAGACTTTTAGCCTTTAATGATATCAATAATGATCAAAAGCCTCAACCCGGGCTGGAAATGATCGGATTTTCGCATGATTTAATTGATCTGTCAGAAAGAGACAGCATTGATCTCAAGATTACGCTAGGACTGACTGATACTGAATCCCCTTTCATCAAAAACACTTCGGTTGCAGGAGAGGACATTTTGAAAATTGAATTATCCGAAGATATAAAAAAATCTGAAAAATACATCGACAGCTGTTTCGTGAATGGTCAGGACGAAATGTTCGTCGAATATTCTTCACAGGCTGATCGAAAAGCGGTCTACGCTAAAATTAAACCGTTTAAAATAGATGATCTGATAAAAGTGAAACTGTCTTATGTTGAAGATTATTTCGGGAATTTAATAAAAGAAGGGCTGAGAGTTAAAACACACACCGTATCAGATACAGTTTCTGCTCAGTCGTTTAAGGTCGGCGGTAAATTTCCGGGTAAGATATCTTCGGATCAGGTATTGACTTTTGCTACGAACAGTTTTGTTAACGATTCTTTAAATTTTAAACTGCTTGAATTAAAGGACAGCCTGTTAATCGATCTAAATAAGAATATTTCTATTGAGCCATACAAGGTTTCAATAAATCTAAGTGATAACGGTGTCAGATCCGGCAGCTATGAGTTCAGAATAGAAAAAGCTGATTCTACTGCCTTTGCGGCAAAGATCACCATAGAAGATCCTTTAGGTTCCGGATCGGTCTCAGGCACAATTTCAGGAGTGTCTGTAGAAAATTGCATTCTTATATGCAAAAACATCAAAGGAACTTCAAAGTCTGTTAACATCAGTAGCATAGATTATAAGATCGACTTAGATCCGGGGAAATACATACTTGCAATGTTTGCCGACAGGGATTCAAACGGGGTGTTTTCAGTAGATCACCGAAGTTATATTTCTGAAAAAGCGCAATTTTACGCCGATACAGTTAATATAAGAAAAAATTGGGAAACTTCAGATATCAATTTTGAGTTCAAATAAAATTACAATACAGGAGGGAACATTATGTACGCATTGATAATGGCCGGAGGGGTCGGTGCAAGATTCTGGCCCAAGAGCAGGCTGAAAACCCCGAAGCATTTATTGACGATCGTTAACGACAAAACTATGCTTGAGAATACGATTATCAGGCTTGACCAGCTTATGGGAAGAAAGGACATTTTTATTATCACTAACAGAGAACAGAAGAACAATGTTATAGAAAATATAAAAGATTTTAGAGAAGAAAACATAATTTCTGAACCTTTCGGAAAAAATACTGCCGCTGCGATCGGTTATGGTGCAGTTAAGCTTCTTCTTAGAGATCCCGATGCAGTTATGGTGGTTCTTCCTGCAGATCACTTTATCAAGAATATAAATAAATTCTGCAGCGTTATCTCAGATGCCGTCGAATACTGTAAAAAGGATCCTGAAGCGCTTATCACGATAGGCATCGAACCGACCCATCCGGAAACGGGTTACGGGTACATTCAGGTAGGAGGAGAGGTCAAAAAAGGAGTTTATGAAGTAAAATCATTCGCTGAGAAGCCTAATTTTGATACGGCCGTAAGATTTCTTGAAAGCGGAGAATTCTATTGGAACAGCGGCATGTTCATATGGAAAGCTGAAACTATCTTAAAAAACATTCAGAAGTTCCTTCCAGATCTATACGAGAATCTTATGGATCTAAAAAAAGCTCTTATAAACAACGATTCCGATTTGGTTATCGAAAGGATATACAGCGAAATGCGTTCTATCTCGATAGATTACGGCGTAATGGAAAGGGCTGAAAATGTAAAAGTCCTGCTTGGAAATTTCGGATGGTCTGATGTCGGCAGCTGGTTCGAGATCTACAGGCTTAAGGATAAGGATGAAAAAAGCAATGTGGTTGACTGCGATAAATTTATTGCCATAGACACTGAAGGGTGCCTTATATCAACTGAAAACAAGGAAAAACTTATTACCTGTATAGGTCTGCACGATCTGGCGGTTATTGACACTCAGGACAGCCTTCTGATAACACCGCTGTCAAGGTCGCAGGATGTTAAAGAGCTTGTTGAGAAGATCAAAGCCAACAAACTTAACGATGTACTTTAAAAACCGGAGTTGAATCATGGACGAACTAAAAAAAATCGAATTCCTGAAGTCAATCTCTTTGTGCGAATCGATGAATGATGCCGAAATTAAGAACATTGCCGAGCACTGCCAGATAAAAAAGTTTACAAAAAAGAATATCGTTTTTATGGAGCAGGATCCGGGTAATATGTTCTACATAATCTATAGCGGAAAGATCAAGATCACTAAGCTGAATAATGACGGAAATGAAGTTATATTGTCAATACTCGGAACAGGTGACTTTTTCGGGGAGATGTCGCTTCTGGACCATAACAAACGAAACGCAAACGCGATAGCTCTGGAGGATATAGAGTTCTTCACGATTGCAAGGAATGAATTTCTTGATGTCCTTCATAATAATACCGCATTTACTTTTAATCTCTTAAAAACATTCGCTATAAGGTTAAGATCTGCCGACATAAGAGTAAAAAGTTTTTTCCTTGATGACGCGCAACAAAAAGTTCTGATGATGCTGTATGACCTTTGCGAAAAGATGGGTGTGCAAAAAGGAAACGGTATGCTGCTTGAAGAAATGCCGAATCAGACCGATCTGGCTAACCTTACAGGAATATCTAGAGAGACACTTTCCAGGATCATAAAAAAATTCGAGATGAATGATATAATCAAAAGGGAAGGCAAAGATATATTAATACCGGATTACAAGGATTTCATTGAAAGATTTATCAATGAAGAATAAGATAACTGATCTGCATATACATTCCAGGTACTCTGACGGGTCCTACCGTCCCGGAGAGATCTTCAGGATAGCAAAAAAAAACGGGTTCAAGGCCGTAAGCATTACCGATCACGATTGTGTCGATGTTTATCCCGAAGCCAGGGAGCTTTCGAAAAACTACGGAATAGAATTTATACCAGGAGTTGAGCTGTCAAGCGATTACGGGCAGTACGATCTGCACATTCTGGGTTATTTTATAGACGCCGAGAATACAGCCCTGATCCATAGTCTGAAAGAATTCAGAGAAGTAAGGATTGAAAGAGCTCGGAAGATGATAGAACTGCTTAATTCCGACGGTATAAATATCAGCTATGATGATGTCGTCAAAATATCTCCCGACGGAACTATTGCCCGGCCTCATCTGGCTCAGTTACTTATGGAAAAAGGTTATGCGTACAGTTTTCAGGATGCCTTTGTTAAATATTTAAACACAGATTCAAAGTATTACATTAAGAAATTTAAGATCAGCCCGGAAGAAGCTGTCGGGCTTATTCATAAAAGTGGCGGGCTTGCTTTTCTTGCCCATCCGCTTTATTTAAAGGACGACCCCGCTCTTCTTGATAAAATCGTAGAGATGGGTTTGGACGGTATTGAAACTGTCCACTCTTCTTATGATGAGGATTTTTTAAAATATATTGATTCGTTGGCGGATAGTAAAAATCTGCTTAAATCGGGAGGCAGCGACTGCCACGGTAAGAAGAAAATCGGAAAGAGGCTGATGGGACAGTTTACGGTCCCATATGCTTATATTGAGAAAATGAAAGAGAAATTAAACGGAGTAAAATTATGAAAGTATGCATTCTCGGCGCAGGGGCCTGGGGTTTGGCAATAGCCGATCTGCTGTCTTCCAATAATTGTCTGGTTACCGTATGGGAATTCGATAAGATCGTTTGCGACTCACTTGAAAAAGAAAGAAAACTGACTTCAAAACTTCCGGGTTATACTGTGCCGGAAGCTATAAAATTCACAAATGATATTCTTTCTGCAGTGAACGATGCTGAAGTTATAATAAACGCTGTGCCTACACAATTCATTCGCAGCTATTTCAGCAAGATCAGTAAAATAGATTTTTCAAAGAAAATAATTGTTAATGTATCAAAGGGTATTGAAGCATCAACCGGCAAAGATATAAGGGAAATGTTCATAACGGAATTTGAAACGGTCACCGATGATAATTTCGTTATTCTCGCAGGGCCGTCATTTGCGATCGAAGTAGCGCTGTATAAAACACCTACAGCGGTAGTAGCTGCTTGTAAAAATATTGAAACTGCAGATAAAGTCAGGGACCTTTTTTCGAGCAGCTATTTCAGAGTATATTCGACAGACGATGTTATAGGCGTTGAGATAGGCGGCAGCATCAAAAACATACTTGCAATTTCAGCAGGCATGACAGAGGGTCTTGGTCTCGGAAATAACTCCAAAGCGGCTTTGTTGACAAGAGGACTTTCTGAAATGATCAGGTTCGGGACCGCTATGGGCGGAAAAAGAGAAACTTTTTCAGGTCTGTCAGGCATAGGAGACATCATCCTGACCTGCAATTCAAGCCTTTCAAGGAACTGGCAGGTAGGTAACAGGCTTGCTAAAGGTGAAAAACTTGAAGAGATAATTGAAAGTATGAATATGGTCGCAGAAGGTGTTGAAACATGCAGGATCGTAAAAAAAATAGCTGAAGAAAAAAATATTTCAATGCCGATAGCGTTTACAGTTTATGAGCTTCTTTTCAACGGAATGAGTCCGAGAGACGGAATCGCAGAACTTATGACAAGGGAAAAAAAGAAGGAAGACTAGGTTCATATGATAAAGGGAAAATTATACATAGTTTCAACGCCGATCGGAAATTACGACGACATGACATTCAGAGCCATTAAAACTCTCAAGGAAGTCGATCTGATAGCCTGTGAGGATACCAGAAAAACCGGAATACTTCTAAAACATTTTGAGATCGAATCGAAACTTATGAGCTATCATGACCACAATGAGAATTACAAGGGAGATACGATCATAAGTAAACTCGAATCGGGAGAAAACATAGCTGTTGTATCGGATGCCGGAACGCCGTGCATTTCAGATCCGGGATTTAAGATCGTTCGTTCGGCAAGAGAGAAAGGGATCGAGGTGATCGGTGTGCCGGGAGTATCAGCCGCCATTAACGCTCTTGTTATTTCAGGTATGCCTACAGACAGTTTTGTTTTTGAAGGATTCCTTCCGCATAAAAAAGGAAGACAGACAAAACTCAAAAGAATAGCTGAAGAAAAAAGAACAATAATAGTTTACGAATCAGTTCACAGGATAATCAGGCTTATAGAAGAATTATGCATGTTTATACCCGATAGAAAGATCTGCGTATTAAGAGAGATGACGAAAACATACGAAGAACATATCTGCGGAGAACCTGAAACGATACTTGCAAAGCTGAATGAGAAACCTCCCAAGGGTGAATTCGTGGTCATTATAGAAGGTCTTAACGAAAAATTAAAAAATAAAGTCGAGGAGAAAGGGCTATGAAAAGATCAGTATTGTTTTTGATTACATTCTTAGGAATTCTGTTTTCGCAGTCAGTTGACATGGCCGTGCTTAATTTTAGCGTGAACTCCAGTAGCAGCGATATGAATTTTCTCTCTGTCGGGATAAGCGATATTATTGTTTCGACGCTTGGCGAGAAACCGAATATCCGGCTTGTAGAAAGAGAAAAGCTTAACAGGGTCGTAGAAGAGCTGAGTCTGAGCGGTTCCGGGCTTGTTTCAGATAAGCAGCAGGTCAAGATCGGGGAACTTACAGGCGCAGAATTTGTGATTACAGGCAGCATAACATTTATACAGGCATCTTTTATGATAAACAGCAAGGTACTGGAAGTAAAAACAGGCAGAATAATTTCAACCCAGAGCGTGAAAGGGAACGATAAAGAAAAAATATTTGATTCAGTAGATCTGCTGTCCCAGAAAATTTATACCGATATAAATACGGCATCAAACAATTACGGGACCGGTCCGCAGCTCGAAGTTGCGTTCGTTATTGATACGACAGGAAGCATGGGTGATGAAATAAATGTAGTTAAATCAAAGATAATTTCAATGATAGACGAGATACTGCAGGGAACACCAAAACCTTTAGTCAGATTTGCCGTCGTGGATTACAAGGACAGGGGAGATGCCTATGTTACAAAAATTTATGATTTTAAATCTGATGTCAATCTAATTAAACAGGATATAAATTCGCTGACTGCCACAGGCGGGGGAGATTTCCCTGAATCTGTTATAGAAGCTCTTCATAAAGCAATGTTCGAACTTTCATGGTCGAAAAAGAATGAGAAGATCGGCAAGCTGTGTTTTCTTATAGGGGATGCCGAACCTCAGAACTATAGAGATAATTTCAGCGAAAAAGATATAATAAACGAAGCTTTAAAAAACTCTCTTTCTATAAGCTCTATCTCATGTTCGGGTAACTCTTCAAAAGGAATTAAACATTTTCAGGATATTTCCAATAAAACGAACGGAACATTTTCATTTCTTACTTATGTCCAGAATGTAATTGATCAGTCGGGCAAAGAATATGTTGTTGTTACCGAAGGAGATGCTGAAGTTGTTCTTGACGAAGTTAAAGACAAAGACGGCAAGAGCTTTAAGGGCGGAAGAGCAGGGGACGTTTTCATTGAAGAAAGAGCGAAAAAGAAAGCCGATCGGGCGAGGAACGAAGATAAACCTAAAGAGCAGGCTCTTGAAGATAAGAAAGAATTTCTCGCAACAGCACCTTCGGTCGATGCGGATGAGGCGAAAAGAGTAAAAGCGTCCAGTGTCAATAAAGGAGAAAAAAGTAATAATCTCGATAAGATCATGAGCGAGCAGATCAAGGTAGTGGCTGAAAAACAGGGGATCAAATATGAAGAGAAGAAAACTGATTCTGTGAAAGCCGACGATAAAAAGAAAACCGATAAAATGAGAGAAGAATTTAAGAAGATAATCAAGACTAATACAAATAAAAAAGACAGCGACTCAATTAAAGTTGAAGTTAAACCGAAAAATGTGAAACCGGAAGTTAAAACAGGTACAGGAAGTGGCAGATAAAGGAAAATTGTATATTGTTGCGATCCCGATAGGCAACCAGGCCGATATTTCAGAAAGAGCGCTGGAAACTCTTAAGGCTGTCGATGTTATTGTTACAGAAGAATCGTCTGCGGTGAAGAGTCTTTTTGCGATACACGGTTTCAAGAAAGAGTATTTTGTATTCAACGAGCATAACGAAGAAAAAGATGCGGATTATGTAATGGATTTTCTTCTTAAAGGTGAAAGCTGCGCACTTATATCAGACTGCGGAACACCGGTATTTGCAGATCCGGGAAAAATACTTCTTCAAAGATGCTACGCAAAAAAAATTACGGTCGTACCCATCCCAGGAGCGTCAGCCCTGATGACACTACTTTCTCTATCGCCAATCGATATCAGAAAGTTTCTTTTTGCAGGTTTTGTTCAGAAAACAAAACAGGAAAGGATAGAAGAGCTGAAAAAACTTAAAACGCTCAGGGTTCCGGTCGTTTTAATGGATACCCCATACAGGCTTCTTGATGTTATGGAAGATGTAGCGGATATTTTCAACGACAAGAAAGTGTTGTTTTTGTATAAAGCCACTATGCCTGAGGAAATAATAAAATACGATATGGCGGAGAAAATTTATCAATTCTGCAGGCAGAACGAACTCAAAGGCGAGTTTATGGTTCTTGTAGAGAATTAACCTGTAAAGGAGATGGAATATGATGCTGGATCTGGTTAAAAAGAACAGGAGTTACCGCAGGTATTTTCAGAATGTGAAAATAAGCCGTGAAACTCTGGTGGAATTAGTCGAGCTGGCAAGATTTTCAGCTTCCGGCGGGAATATGCAGCCGCTCAGGTTCATCCTGTCATATGATGACGAGATGAACGCCAGGGTTTTCTCATGCCTGAAATGGGCGATGTTCCTTAAAGACTGGTCAGGACCGCAGGAAGGAGAAAAACCTTCAGCTTATATCGTAATGATAAAAGATAAAAATATAAATACTCCAAATAATCTTGATGCGGGTATAATGGCGCAGAGTATGCTTTTAGGTGCGGTTGAAAAAGGACTCGGGGGATGTATGTTCGGAGCTATAAATAAACCGCTTCTCGCGGAGCATTTAAAAATAGATCAGGAAAAATTCGAAATAGCTCTGGTTGTAGCTATCGGTAAACCGAATGAAACGATAGTAGTTGATGATCTTCCGTCAGGCGGAGACACAAAGTACTGGAGAGACGGAGACCAGGTGCATCATGTCCCGAAAAGAACTTTAGACGAATTAATAATTGATTGATATTAGAAAAATGAGAAACTTGTTTGTGATGTCAATTTTAATATTTGAAATTAGTCTATTTTCAAACAATTTGACAAACGACGTTGCTCAGAATTTTATAAAAACTCTTTACGAAAACGGAGATATTCGTCAATTCATCCTAAGGGAAGAATTCGATTTGTCGAATAGGTTAGGAATTGAATATGTGGATGTTCAAAATAAATTTATGATCGGTTACGGTATTGACAGAAATTTTATTACAGAAAGTGTTTTTAACGAAGTAATTAGCAGTTATAAAATAGAAAATATCGCTCACGATTTTTCAATACTCAAAATAAACATCCCGTCAAAAAACTATAAAACAGAATACTTTTTCATTAATGAAAACCTTGTTTCAAGACCTTATTTCTATTTGAAAAAGGAAAACTGGGATACTTTGAATTCTGATTATATTCTTTTTTTTTCAAAAGACAGTGCCCGATTAAGCGATTATTCTGTGAAAAAACTGAATAGATTTATAGATGCAATGATTACCTTACTGAAAATAAGTAAAGAACAATCTGTAAATCTGAAAAAGAATAAGTTGGTTTATATTCTCTGTGAGAATCAGGAGGAAATAAAAAGAATTTCAGGTTTTGATACAAGAGGAATATTTTTTCTTGGGCAGAATTATTTGGTTTCGACCTATAATTATCATGTCCATGAGATATCACACTTTTTAATAAACTATAAACTGAATAAATTACCGCTATTTACTTTACCGGTGCTGCAGGAAGGATTTGCAGTTGCCTATGGAGGAAGAGGCGGAAAACAACCTTCGGTTCTTTACAATATAGGTAGATTTCTTTTAGAATCAGATTTGATAAAAATTAATGATATTTTAACAAAATCTGGTTTTGAACAATTCGATGCAAGTTTGTCTTATCCTGTGAGCGGTTTATATGTAAAGTATCTTGTCGATAATTTCGGGATCGAAAAATTTTTAGAAATATATAAGGATAACAGCACGACAGATTTGTTAATTACACAATTAAAATTAAATATTACTGAGACAGATTTGTATGAGTTCAATAAATATTTAAATACCAAAATTTCAAATAAGATTAAGCCGGTAAATACAAAAGGTGAAGTGAATTATTATTTTTCTGCTAAAGACACGATTTTTATATCAAACAAGCCATCTTTGACTTGCTATTCAAGCGATATTTTCAATGAAATATTCAAGTATACCGAATATGCAAATTATAAATATGGTATAATTCCTTCAGAAAATGGAGTTTCTGTATATAATTTTTTTACAAACGAGCTAATTGCATTTTTTAATTCTTCTTTTATACATAAAAATGACATTTCCTCTGAGATAAATGCTAAGTATTTTTCTATCGAAAAAGATGTTTTTGAGGATGATATCAATACGATGCATCATTCAATATTTAACAAGTAAACAATAAAGAAAATTTCACAAAACATGAAAGAAAAATTATTATTGTCAATCACTATAATTAGTGCATGATTCAGAAATTGTCATGCTTGACACTCGAATGATTAAGCTACAATTTGTATTGATTTCAACGGTGTTTGTAGTTATATTAACATACTTGGAATAAAGTTTAACTCAAGGTGAACTAATGTCGAGAATACTTGTAGTTGATGATGAACCGGAATTAAGAGAATTCGTTGCGATGAGCCTCGAGCTAAATGAATACGAAACGGTCGAGGCTGAAAACGGAAAAAAAGCCCTTGAAATACTGAAGAGTGAAGATTTCGACTGTATCGTCTCAGATGTGGAAATGCCGGAGATGACAGGACCGGAATTTTTAAAAAAATTCAGAGAGATAAACAAGGTGATCCCGGTAATTATGCTTACTGGGGTTAAAGCTCTTAACACTGTTGTTGAAGTAATGAAACTTGGCGCACAAGACTATCTTGTAAAGCCGATCAACATTGATGAGCTTTTGATAGCAGTAAGAAAAAGCATTGAATTTAAACGGCTGAAAGATCAGAATATAAGGCTACAGAAAGAGAATGAGAGATATCAACACCATCTCGAAGACATGGTCGAAAAAAGGTCGATACAGCTAAAGGACGCTCTGTTCGGCTCTCTAATCATTATTGCTTCGGCTATCGAGGCTAAAGATGAATACACAAAAGGTCACAGCAACAGAGTGAGGCTTATTAGCCTTGATATCGGGAAACTTATGAACCTCGACAACAAGGAACTTCAAGTACTTGAATACGGCGCAATGATGCATGATGTCGGTAAAATAGGCGTAAAAGATGCTATTTTACAAAAGAATAAGTCCCTTACCGAAGAAGAGTTCGATTCGATAATGTCACATCCGGCTGTGGGAGCGAATATAGTCAAAAATATTTCTTTCTTCGGTCCGATGGCAGACTGCATAAAGTATCACCATGAAAAATTCGGCGGCGGGGGTTACCCAGACGGAATAAAAGGGGAGAGGATACCTCTTCTTGCGCGAATTGTCGCTGTAGCAGATACTTACGATGCTATTACTACAACACGGCCCTACAGAAAAGAAAAAACAAGTAATGAAGCTGTACAGGTTCTTCTTGAAGGAAGAGGCACGCAGTTCGATCCTTACATAGTCGATGTTTTCGTTAACAACAGACTCTACGAAAAAGATTATATTTCAAAAGATAAAATTGAATCTGAAGCAGGAATGATCAAGCCTTCAACAATCATACTTGATGATGAAAAATCATTTGACGAGATAATAAAACCAAAAAAAAATAACGATGAGCCGTATATTTATGATGAATTGTAGGTTGTTAGTCATATTGTTAATTTCTATGAACCTCTTAGGGAAAGATTTTTTTATCGGCAGGCTTAAATATGACGGTGGCGGAGACTGGTACAGTAATCCTTCCTCGGTTAATAATCTGCTCAAGTTTGTCTCGAAGGAATCAGGTATTGACTGCTCTGAAATGGAAGGTACTGCAGTAGTAAGCGAGAATCTAAACTCATTCCCTTATCTTTACCTTACAGGCCACGGAACCATTGACATGACCGAAAACGAAGCTGAACTTGTTAGGAAACATCTTTTGAAGGGCGGGTTTCTTCATGCAGATGACAACTACGGCCTCGACAAATCATTCAGACGCCTGATAAAGAAAATATTTCCGGATAAAGAGCTTGTTACAGTTCCTTTCGACCATCCGATCTACAATATAAAATATAAATTCCCGAACGGACTGCCTAAAATTCACGAGCATGACGGCAAGAGTCCCGAAGGTCTTGGGATCTTCCATAACGGCAGGCTGGTGCTTTTTTATTCGGTTGAATCGGATCTCGGAGACGGATGGGAGGACAGAGAAGTTCATAATGATCCCGAGGAAAAAAGACTGCAGGCGCTGAGGATGGGATGCAATCTGGTTTTGTACTATCTGGAGAGTTTTAAATGAAAAGACTGTACAACAGCCAGATAAAGATGATAAAATCTTTACAGAATGTTAAAGGCCGCTCTGAAACAGGTTTTTTTGTTGCGGAAGGGCTAAAAGAGGTGCGGGAACTTATCTCATCAGGAATAGTGATCGAGATGATAGTTGTCGATAAAAATTTTGACTCATCTCAGATAGAGCTAAAGAAGGGTATAGAGCTTTACGAGCATAACATTGAATCGGTTACTTCAATGGCATCCTCTGAAGGAATACTGGCTGTGGCCAGAATACCTGAGCCGAATAAAAATGAGGCATTTTTCAGAAACAGATCAAGGATACTGGGACTTTTTTCGATAAGCGATCCCGGTAATATAGGAACCTTAATAAGAACTGCAAGATGGTTCAATCTGGATGGAGTGATTCTCTACGGCAACTGCGCGGATATCTGGTCCCCGAAAGTGTTAAGAAGCAGTATGGGCGCAATTTTCGGAATCGATTTTATAAAATTCAGCCGCTTTAACGACAGCCGGGAATTTCTGAGAAATTTTTATAAGATCAGTACTTATCTTCACAAGATCAACGACTATAAATGCGGCAGTAGTAAAAAGAAAATATTATTTTTAGGAAATGAAGCTAACGGAATGGATAGAACTATGGAGCAAGAATTTGATTCTAACTTCAGGATCGGTCCTGAAGGAGGTTTTGAATCTCTGAACGTATCGGTTGCGGGAGGTATTATCATGAATGAAATTTTTAATATCCAAAGGGGGATATAATGCTGATAATTATGAAGATCGGAGCTACGAAACAACAGATACTTGATGTTGTTCAGGCGATCGAAGGGATCGGATATCAGGCCAAGATAAGCAAAGGAGCGCAAAGATCAGTAATTCTTGTTCACGGAAACATCGGTTATATCGATGAATCCTACTTTAAAAAATTTATGGGCATTAGGGATATTATTCATATTTCAAAAAGACTTAAGCTGGTTTATAGAGAAAATAACGGCGGGGCGGATACTATCGTAGATTTAGGCGATAATATTGTGTTCGGTGACAGGTCTGCACAAATAATCGCGGGACCATGCTCGGTCGAAAGCAGAGAAATGATAATGGAAACAGCTGATTTTTTAAGCTCTAGAGGTATCAAGCTTTTAAGAGGAGGTGCTTTTAAACCAAGAACTTCCCCTTATAGTTTTCAAGGCCTCGGCGATAAAGGTCTCAGCTATATACACGACGCCGCGAAAAAATACAACATGAAGATAGTTACCGAGGCAATTGACGAATATTCGCTCAGTCAGGTAATGGATGTTGCAGATGTTATTCAGATCGGTGCAAGAAACATGCAGAACTATTCACTTCTCAAAAAATGCGGAGCTATAAAAAATCCGATACTTTTAAAAAGGGGATTTACCGCATCAATAGATGATCTTTACGCATCTCTCGAATATATTCTTTCTGAAGGCAACCCGAATATAATTGTCTGTGAAAGAGGCATAAGGGTCTTTGAGGGTACAAAGCAGAGATCAATAATCGATTTTCTCGGAGTCAGCGATCTTAGAGAAGAATCTCACCTGCCGGTAATCATCGATACAAGCCATGCAACAAGAGAAAGAGCAAAGGTTCCAGGGCTTTCAAGGGCCGCGCTTGCATTCGGTTGTGACGGGCTCATGGTGGAAGTACATCCCGATCCTGATAAAGCTCTATCGGACGGGCCTCAGTCACTTTCGTTCAATGATTTTGATCTTATGCTGATAGAATTGAAAAAAATTTCCGGGCTTTTCAGTAAACCGTTAAAATTTTACAAAGAGCAAAAATGAAAGTAAGGATCGGATTTTTTCATAAAAAGTCGCTGATAAAAGTAAAGTTCAAAGGCGAGTATTTCATATCTGATAAAAGCGGATGTCCCGGTAAAAATCTGGATAATAACAAGGTTTATGATATAAAGCTGATCGAAAGCAAACCTTCCGAGCACGAATGGTACGAAAAGACCGATACAGTTTTTGATGTAGGTAAACTGGAATCGCATAGGGACAAATATTACCTTCATGAGAAATCTACAAGAGTGATAAAGGTGGGCAGCCAAATAGGAAAATTGAACAATTTTGAATACTGGCTGTTAGAAAAAACCGGAGATATGGAAGGAAAAATTTATCCTTCAGGTGACTATAAATATAAGAAGCTGATTAAGAAAGATGCGCAGGGGAAGATATTTTTTAACGGGGTAGAATTTAAGAATAAAATAAATATGATTCCAGCAAACGAAGACTGCAGCTTTGTGGTAGAGGGAGTAAATGTAGGGATCGATTTTCACTGGGATCATAAAGAGGATCTGGAATACAAAGGCGAACTGGAAGTTATTATAGATAATTCCGGAAGCCTTACGGCGGTCAATATTATTGATCTTGAAGAGTATCTTTCGAGCGTGAATTCTTCTGAAATGAGGAACGACAACAATCTTGAAATGCTCAAAGCGCAGACTATCGCCGCAAGGAGCACAGTACTGGCCACAATGGGAAAACACCATTATTCAGACGGGTTCGATCTCTGTTCAGACGACCACTGCCAGTGTTATCAGGGAATTTCAAAGATTTCAGAACTGTCCAAAAAAGTTACGGAAGATACAAAGGGAGAGATACTGATCTTTGATTCAGGCATAGTTGACGCAAGATACTCAAAGATTTGCGGAGGCATTACAGAAAGGTATTCAACATGTTGGGAAGATATGGATTTTCCATATCTGGCGTCATTCTATGACAATCCCGTTGGAAGCGAAGTAAAAAATGTTATGAAAGATAAAGAAGCGGAGAAATTTATCCTGGACAAGAATTTCGATTGTTTCTGCAACACCTTTAAAAATCCTCTTCCGAAATCACTTGAATTCTGCAGAGACCTTTTCAGATGGAAAACAGTGATAACAGCCTCTGAAATCAAAGAAAATCTGAAACAGAAATTCGGAATTGACATCGGAGACATCACAGATTTAACTGCGATAGCGAGAGGATATTCAGGCAGAATTTTTAAAATGGAATTAAAGGGAACTGAAAGCAACACTGTTATTTCAAAAGAACTGAATATCAGGCGGCTTCTTTCAAAAACTCATCTGCCCAGCTCTGCATTTTTAATAACAAAATCCGGTACAGATTTCATTTTTACCGGTGCTGGATGGGGTCACGGTGCGGGATTGTGCCAGATCGGAGCTCAGGTGATGGGCGAAAAGGGTTACTCATACAAAGTCATACTAAAACATTATTATCGCGGAGCGGCGGTTAAAAACCTGTCGGATTACACATAAGAGTGAAGAGCTTTACTAAAGACATAGATTTTCTAATTATTTTTTCACTTGTATCTTTATTCGTGTTAAGTATTTTTTCGATTTATTCGGCAGGATATCCGAGGGGTATGGAAAATATCGCCTTCACTCAGATTATCTGGTTTTGTACCGGAATGATTATCCTTGTTGTCACACAATTTATATCCATGAAGAGCGTTTTGGCTCTGTCGAATCTTTTCTACGCAGTTCTTATTATAATGCTTCTGCTTGTATTTTTAATCGGGTCTGTCAGGATGGGCGCTAAAAGATGGATAGAGATAGGATCGTTCCAGTTCCAGCCTTCTGAACTCGGAAAATTCTTACTGCTGTGCACACTAGCCCGGTACTACAGCGCAGGCAAGATACACTGGAATGATAAAAAATATGCTATTTTCGGTTCCGTGCTGACGATAATTCCTTGTATATTAGTTCTTAAGCAACCTGATCTCGGTACAGCTATAATCTATATTTTCATATTTATAGCTGTCATATACTCTGCAGGGCTCCCGTATTTTTACCTTTTCAATTTGGCTGCGCTTTCTTTTTTCCTGTTCGCAAAGGGTATCGGTGACCAGTTCTTTATTACTGCACTTGTAATTTACGGAATAGTGCTTTACAAATTTTCTGTAAAAATTACTGCAGGTATAGCTTTGTGGTCAACAGGCCTAATACTTGGTATAGCATCAAATATGTTCTGGGAAGGTCTTAAAGAGTATCAGAAGATGAGGCTTCTTACTTTTTTAGATCCGGAGAAATTTTCGAAGGATGGAGGCTGGCAGATAATACAAGCCAAAACTGCAGTTTCAAACGGCGATCTACAAGGAATGGGATTTATGAATGGAAGCCAGACACAGCTCAGATTCCTTCCAGAAGGTCACACCGACTTTATTTTCAGCGTGATCGCCGAAGAATTCGGGCTTATCGGAATTATAATTTTGTTTATTGCTTTTACTATCTTGTTTTACAGACTTGTAAAAATTGTTTCAAAAACAAGAAGCAGATATTTGTACCTGCTTGGTTCAGGAATTACCGCATTGTTAATATTTCAGACAGTTCTTAATATCTCTATAAGTCTCGGGCTGCTTCCTGTGACGGGACTTCCTCTTCCTTTAGTCAGTTATGGCGGTTCGGCTTTGATGATGAATATGCTGATGATAGGAATTGTTATGAACATAGGAAAACATGAGAATAATATATAGAGGGACTTTGCTATGAAAAATATAGTACTTTTTGAAGATGCGGGTTATACGAATTTCGGCCCCCTAACAAAAACAAGACCTGTATTCGAGTTGAAAACAGGCATATTCAGTATAAGAGAAAGGTATTCAAAATTACTGAAAGATTACCACTTTTATTATTTTTACCGTAAATCTTTCGATACTATGATGAGTGATATAGGATTGAAAGGAATTGAGAAATTACCTGACGGGCTTCCTTTTTTAGCTATAAATGCAAGGATAGTTCCAAATAAAAATTTTCTAAAATATTTTGAAATAGCGGTAAATCAGAAAAGCATTCCGGCAACTGATGAAAACGAGAAGCTTCTTATGGGTGTTTTTACTACCAAGTCGGATTTTGTTGACGCAGTGAAAAAGGGATTAAAAACAAATGTTCAGCCTTTACTGGAAGTGCTGAAATATCCGTGGTGCATTACTAATTCGATAGGAGAATCCATAAAAACTGATGCAAATCTCCTTGATAAAAAACAATTCAGCTCATCGAAGCTTACGGGTGTAATATTAGAAAAAAAAGAAGATGTTTTTATAAGAAAATCCGCAGTGATCAAAGCAGGGGTTGTATTAGATGCAACGGAAGGGCCCGTGATTATTGATGAGGGCGCTGAAATTATGTATAATAGTGTAATAATGGGACCGGCTTACATCGGAAAAAAATCAAAAGTCAAGATCGGGTCGAAAATCTATCACAATACTTCGATCGGAGAAGTATGTAAAGTCGGAGGGGAGATAGAAAGCACGATAATTCACGGGTACAGCAACAAACAGCATGAGGGATTTCTGGGGCATTCCTATATTGGAAAGTGGTGCAATCTTGGAGCTGATACGAATAATTCCGATCTGAAGAATAATTATTCTTTCGTGAAAGTAGAAATCAACGGAGAACTTATAGATTCCGGATCATTATTTGTAGGCATGATTATGGGAGACCATTCAAAAACCGGAATAAACACGATGATCAATACCGGAACAGTTATAGGAGTGGCGTGCAATGTTTATGGAGAGGGATTTCCCCCGAGGTATGTTGAAGATTTTCACTGGGGCGGAAAGGAAAAACTGGTGATCTATCCCTTTAAAAGAACGCTCGAAACAGCGAGAACTGTAATGGAAAGAAGGAGTATAACGCTTCAGAAGTATGAGGAAGATATACTGAAAAAATTATATTTAAAACTTAAACAGGAATGAAAAATGTCTGATAAGAAATTCTACATCATCGCCGTAGCGTTATTAATAATAGCGATCACTTTCAGCTATAAATACGAAGAAGGAGAAGCGTCGAACGGCGGAAATTCTCTAAACTATTTCCAGAAGATGAACTACATTTTAAGGGTCGTGGACAATGTATATGTTGACGAGCCTGATATCGATAAGGTTATGGAAGGCGCTATCGAAGGTATGCTTAAAACTCTTGATCCTCACTCATCATATATTCCAGCTGATAAACAAAAAGAGGTGGAAGAGGATTTTGAAGGGGTTTTCGGAGGCATCGGAATTGAGTTTGAAATTAAAGATAAATATCTTACTGTTATATCTGCGATCCCCGAAACACCGTCAGAAAGGATCGGACTGATGCCCGGAGATAAAATTATCAGAATAGATTCCAAAACAGCTTACGATATTACGACTGAGGATGTTTTTAAAAGACTTAAAGGCCCTATCGGGTCCAAAGTAAACATAACCGTAGCCAGAGCAGGTGCTTCAGAGCCTATGGATTACGAAATAATAAGAGCTGCGATACCGATCTACAGCGTGGTCGCAGAATGTATGCTTGAAGATAAGGTAACCGGTTATATTTCGATAAACAGGTTCGCAAATAAAACTTCCCAGGAGCTGGAGGACGCATTGAACGCACTGACAAAAAAAGGAATGAAAAGACTTGTTCTTGACCTTAGAGGCAACCCCGGCGGATTGATGGATCAGGCAGTAGAAGTTGTTGAAAAGTTTATCGGAATAAACAAAATGATAGTTTACACCAAAGGAAGATTCAAGGATTTTGATGAGGAATTTTATTCAACTATAGACGGCAATCATAAGGATCTTCCCCTGATAGTTCTTATTGATGCAGGCTCGGCTTCAGCTTCAGAAATTGTCAGCGGAGCTTTGCAGGATCATGACAGAGCTTATATTCTGGGTGCTAAATCTTTCGGTAAAGGCCTTGTTCAGCGTCCTTTCGATCTGGGTGACGGTTCAGTGGCAAGAATAACTATTTCCAGATATTATACACCTACAGGCAGGCTTATCCAGAGACCGTACGACGAGGGAACGGAAAGTTATTTTCTTGACAGGTACATGGATCCGGAGCTTATGACCGAGCAGGAAAAGGCGAAGGAAGATTCAATTAAAAAAGCTGAAACATTTTACACGCTGAACAAAAAGAGGGTCGTTTACGGCGGCGGCGGGATAACTCCTGATTCGCTGATCACTTATGACCCGTATTCAGACCTGATGTCAGATCTGTTCAGGATGAGAGTATTTCAGGATCATGCAATTGATTTTTTTAATATTATGAACGGCAAAGAAACCGGATGGAAAAACGATTTTGAAAAATACTATAAAGATTTCACCGTCTCTGAAAGTATGGTAGAAGATTTCATAAACGTTGCAAAAAGAAATAAAATAAATATACTTGAAACGGTTCCGGATAAGAAGGAGATGGCTAAAAAAGAATACTATTATTCTAAAGAGCAATTTGACAAGGATATTGAAAAAATCAAAATCGAGATCAAATATAATATTGCGAGACAGTATTTTAAAGAACGCAGCCTTTATCCGAGAATAAAAGCCATGAATGATAAATTTGTGATCATCGCTCTGACACTTTTCGATGAAGCTAAAAAACTGGCGGACATATAGGAAACACTGAATGTTTGAAAAAATCTACAGGGAGTTTGAGGAACTATTTATAATTGATTTCAACAGGATCAAATGGGATTTTGTTAAACTCAATCCCATGGAAAGAGTTTCGCTTCTGATAGTAGAGGATGAAAGCTCTTTCCGCGAAATGCTGAAAGAAATATTCGAATCGCAGGAAATATACAAAATCGACACAGCTTCAAACGGTCAGGAAGGACTGAATAAATTTATAAAAAACAAATACGATCTTATTCTGACCGATGTAATGATGGATGCGCTTACCGGTATCGAAATGGCAGAAAAGATACTTAAGATCGATTCAGACCAGAAAATATTCTTTGTGAGTTCGTGGTCAAGCAAAAAACAGATGTTCGACAAGTTCGAAAAGCAGTTTATCGAAGGTAATTTCCAGTTCATCGACAAACCTTTCGATCTTGATGAATTTCAGAACAGAGTATTTTTGTTTATGAATGAAAAGCTTTCCGGAGTGATTTTCCATATTCTTGACAGAAAAGCAATGAATAATGTAATAACTAAGCTTGAGCCTTATCAGATACTCGCCCTTCACAGGGAAATTCTGAACAGGTGTATTTTTCTGGCAAAAGAACTGACAAATAAAATTTATACGAGAGAGAGTATCTCCGCTCTTTTTTTAAAAGACAGGGACTACATGAAAAGCGTTTCGTGCCGGTTCGACGAGATATACTGCAGAGGGAATGTGTGCCTGAAGATATCGCCAAAGTGCATGACAAATAAATTAAAAAAACAAATTGAAATAATTGTTGACTTGATAGAAGAAATTCACGATTATTATAGAAGGTTTGAATTGAGGAAAAAAATATGAAAAAAATTCTCGTGGTCGGTTCGGTAGGAATAGACGATATCGAAACACCGGCAGGCAAAGTTGAAAGGGTCCCCGGAGGGTCAGCTGTTTATTTCAGCCTGGCAGCATCAATGTTCGCAAAAGTGAACTTCGTTGGAGTCGCAGGATCAGATTTTCCTCAGGAAACGATTGACCTGATGAAATCAAGGGACATTGACTTAACTGGTTTCGAGACCGTTGAAGGAAAGACTTTCAGATGGTCGGGAAGATACCATGACGACATGGACAGAAGGGATACTCTTCTGACAGAATTAAATGTATTCGAGTCTTTCAAGCCTAAACTTCCTGAGGAATATAAGGATTCAGAAATTTTATTTCTGGCAAACATTCACCCGGACCTGCAGCTTGAAGTTCTTAAAAATATGAATAAACCTGAACTTATTATTTCTGACACAATGAATTTCTGGATAAACAGTGTCCCGGAAAAAGTCGTTGAAGTTATTAGAAGGTCTGATATTTTTATAATAAATGATACAGAACTGCTTCTTATGACCGGCGAAAGAAATTTCCTGTCGGGTGCGGACAGGATACTTGAGGAATGCCCGCAGCTTAAAGCGCTTATTGTAAAGCTAGGTAAGTTCGGGATATATGCCACAGACGGTAATGACGAATTTTTCCTTCCTGCATTTCCACTCAGACAAGTCGTTGATCCGACAGGCGCAGGCGACAGCCTAGCCGGAGGATTTACCGGTCATCTGGCTAAAACAGGTATTTACACTTTCCAGAATATTAAAACCGCCTGTGTTTACGGTTCTATAACAGCTTCATATTCTGTTAACGACTTTTCAATTCAGGGTTTAAAAGAGTTCGACCTTGAGGATATAAAAAGTGAATTTGATACTTTTAAGAAATTAACGGCCTTTTAATTTATTTGCTTCTGAGAGTTCATTTATCCTGTCCCTCAGAATGTCTCTTTCTTTTTTTGTAAGCCTGCACATTACTGCATTTTCGTAATATTTTCTGCTCAATTGACTTTCATTCAAAGCAGAGTAGCTTTTTGAAAGAAAATAATAAATATTGAACATATCTTTTTCAGAGTATTTAGGATCCATTACCGAGATTTTCGTTTCTAATTTATGATATAATTCTGCAGCTTCCTGATATTTCTTCATTTCAAAAAGGGCACGGGCCTTAAGGAAAATGAATAAGTGGTTATCTGGATATTTTTCAAGAGCTTTATCGGCAACCGCTTCTGCATCGGAATATTTTCCGTAGTCAATGTATATCCATCCTAAAGCTGATCTTGCGAGGTATTCGCTGAAATAAGATGTGGCTATACTTTGTTTTAGTAATAATACAGCCATATCCCTTCTGTCATAAACCCAGCTTAATACAGTGCTTTTATAGTACTTATAGTTTGCGAGGAGCATTATCGCATCACCGTGGTATTTGTCGTATTCTAGACAGTCTTCAATGTATGATATGCCGTCAAATGTTTTTGTTATTCCTGAAAACCTACTTCCGTCACGCCCGAGCATATATCCTTTATTTATCAATGATGCCCCCATATAGAAATTGAACCAGGGGTCTTTTTCGTTATTTGATAAATGGTACTTCGCTTTTTTTTCTGCAAGGTCATAATAAAGTACTATCTTTGAGTCGAAATAATCGGATTCATAATATGAAGCAAGGAAGTTATAGTAAAAACCTAAGAAGAAATCACCTATCGGGTAATCAGGGTAAGTATCCTTAATATATTCGAAAATGGGCAGAGCTTCTTCAAATTTTTCCTGATACAATAGGTCAATAGCAGCATTGATCGTGTTTTTTTCTTTATCTTCAATCTCTGATGCCGATAGAATTCCCAGTAATAAAACTAAATAGACCAATAATACAAAGCGTTTCATATTTCACTCCCCAAATACATACTTACTCCATAGTAATAAAATAAAACATGCTTTTCAAGTAAAATTTAATGTTATTGGCGGTAAGTATTTATGTTACTTGAGATATTTGTCGAGCCATTCGCACATTTCCGCAAGGACATGCAGATTCGATTCGCGGGCTTCATATCCGTGACCTTCATAAGGTAAAATAACAAGCCTTGCATTCCCGCCGTTGCCTTTTATTGCGGCATACATTCTTTCCGACTGCATTGGATAAGTTCCCGGATTGTTATCATCTGCGCCGTGGACCAGAAGGATCGGAGTTTTTATCATTTCCGCATTCGAGAAAGGGGAAGCCTTCTGATAAAATTCTTTAGCCTGCCAGTAGGTTCTTTCTTCAGATTGAAATCCGAACGGGGTAAGCGTTCTGTTATACGCTCCGCTGTTGGCGATGCCGGCTTTAAAATAATCCGTATATGCAAGCAGGTTGGCGGTCATGAAAGCACCATAGCTGTGACCTCCTACTGCCACCTTGGTTCTGTCTATCATGCCGAGCGAATCGAGATGATCTATCGCAGACAGCGCATTCATCTTTATCTGTTCGATAAAGGAATCATTTCTTTGCTGAATATTTCCGACGATAGGCATAGAGGCATTGTCGAGCACTATATATCCGTGCAGAGCAAGATATTTTACCGATGCTCCCCAGAACCTTGTATATGAATAATTCGAGCCTGTTATCTGACCGGCTGTACTTAACTCGACAAATTCTCTCGGATAAGCCCAAATAATAAGCGGATACTTTTTTTCTTTGTCGTAATCCGGAGGCAGGTATAATTTTCCGCTGAGAGTTATAGAATCATTTCTCTTATAAGTTATCAGCTCCGTTTTAATTTGTCTTATAACCAAGGCATGATCAGTATTTGTAGTGATCTGTATTTTTGATCCTGTTTTATGATCGATAACAAAATAGTTTCGCGGTTCATAGGTAGTTTCCCGTGTTATACAAATTCTGCTGTTGTCAGAACCGGTAAATCCTACAAAATTTTCATAGCTTTTATCGGCACATTTAAAAAGAACGGTTTTCTTGCCGTCCTTAAGTGAAAACTTGTGCAGGAATGGAAAATTTCCGGATTGAGAATATCCCTGACCGTAGAGATATGCTGAACCGTCTTTTACTTTTATCACTTCAAACCCGTTAGGCATCTTTGCCGTCACAAATTCACCGGGATTTTCATATTTTTCGTTCTCGCTGCGCGTGAAAAGCATTTTATCGCCTGTCGAACCGTCATAAGAGCCGTAATATGTGCTCATCCACTCATTATCGCGGTCATAATCTATATATACGAACCTTCCTTTCTCATTTGTAAAACCGGAGACATATCCGCGGTTCTTTGTCTTTAGAAACAATTTGGGGTCTTTATCAAATGGAGCTGACAATTTGTAGAAGCTGTCCCTGAAAGGAACTATTTTTTTTGGATCTCCGTCATCTTTTGCGTCTATCCAGCACAATGTTGAACTCTCGGTCGGGATCCATAGGGGCGATCTTATGCCCGTTTCTACTCCGCCGATAGGTATTTCATCCTGAACAGGCTTCGTAACTAAATCTGTTATTTCATTCCCGTTGGAATTAAGGATAAGATAGCTATATCCGAACCTTGAGTAAGGCAAAGTGAAAGAGTAAGGTTTATTCACTATTCTGACGAGAAAATATTTTCCGTCTGGCGACTGGATAAATGATCTGTAAACCGCGGGTTTTCCTAAAACGGTTTCATTTCCCGTCACGATATCGAGCTTAGCGAACCTGCTTGTAAAGTAATAATCGAACAGCTTTATGTCGAACTGGGTCTCGAGCAGATTGGAATAAGTTCTCAGCTGAGCCGTCTTACCGAAGCTCTCTTCTGACTTGGGCGCTATATCCGCAACGGATTTGACAGGCACAGGTTCATTCTCATAAAAGACCCTCGGAATTATCAGCGATCTGGAGTCAACGCTCCACTTTATCAGAAGGCCGGCAAAAGCCATATTTACTTTTCTGCTGTCTTTGAATACCATGCTTCCGGATTTAAGCTCAATTACTCTCAGATAAACGCCGTTTTCCAGCTGTGATAGATAAGCCAGATATTTTCTGTCCGGTGAAATTTCAAAATCAACTATTCTGTTATCTTCTCTTGGAGTTAGATCTATCCTTTCGTCAGTCTTTAGATTGATAAGTTTTAGATAGAGCTTGGGATAGCTGATCTTTTCAGAATGAATTTTAGGCAGAATTATTTGTCCGGCAAGTGAAAGTCTTTCCTGAGACAGACTTTCAAGGCTTTCATATCTTTCATAAGTATGTTCAATTGCATAGTCGGTTCCTTCGACGAGCGTCAGAAACTGCTCGTTGGGAGCGTCAAAAACATTCAGAATGTCTTCTGGTGGTAATTTATAGCCTTCAGCGAATGTGCAGACTGTAATTGCGGTTAAAAGAAGCAGGGCAGAGGTAATTGATTTCATGTAGACTATCCTTTGAAAGAACTACAATTATAACAAAAAATTGTTTTCTAATCAAGTAACAAAAGATGAAAAAATATCGCTTGACTTTTTAGTTTTAGTGTATTACATTACTGATACACTAATGCAGTTCGCTGCTGCGGTATTAAAATAGGGAATAGTATGAGCGATAATAAAGAAATATATTTTCAGATCCAGCCGAGTTCGGGTGTTCCTATATATAAGCAGATCGTTGAGCAGGTCGAGCGGCTTGTAGCGAGCGGATATCTGTCTCAGGGTGATGAATTGCCGTCTGTGCGTAAAGTTGCGGTACATTTTGAAGTGAATTCTATGACGGTATCGAAGGCTTACAGTATGCTTGAAGCTTCAAACATCGTAGAACGAAGACGCGGGATGGGAATGTTCATAGCCTCGAATTCTGATAATGCAAAATCGGTTAAGCAGAGAATAGAATTGATCAGGCCAAGTCTGGAAGAAGCGGCTTCTCAGGCTAAACAGCTTGGACTGCCGAACGAAAAAGTAATTGAATTATTTAAAAAGATACTGGAGGATAATGATGGGAAATAGTGATGTAGTAATCAGACTTGATAAAGTCAGTAAAAGTTACGGCGATAAACAGGTTTTGAAGAATATTGATCTTACAATTAATAAAGGCACGATCA
>Ga0154584_1077_pt1 | contig 34185 bp, 32 predicted proteins | sample RifGroF2_FD_116013 | JGI IMG/M metagenome (GOLD analysis project Ga0154584, IMG submission 116013) | Candidatus Delongbacteria bacterium GWF2_40_14
TAGGAAAACGATATGAGCTATAAAAAAGGCACACCGTATAATGATTTACCATTATTGCCGCCAGACATTAACAAATGGGAAAGTATAGAAATATATAAATCCCTTTCAGAAGCTCGGGCAGCTCTGGCTGAATTAAAAGGCAGGTGCCCTGTAATTCCGAATCCGATGATGTTAATCAATACCCTGGTTTTACAGGAAGCAAAAGATTCATCTTCTATAGAAAACATATTTACAACATCCGATAAATTGTATAGAGCTTTCGCATCTGCCAAACCTGACCCTGATACTCAGACTAAAGAAGTTATCCGTTACAGACAGGCGACACTTGACGCATGGAGTAAGCTTCAGAAAAATGAAATTAGTTTAAAGCTGCTTGTGAATATTTATAAACAGATTAAAGAAGCTAATGATGCTGAAGGTATCCGCGATGAAGTTGTTTATATTGGAAATGCAATGAAAACTATTTACACTCCGCCTTGCTGCAAGAAAGTACTTACTTCAAAGCTGGAAAACTGGGTAGAGTTTGCAAACAAAAATGACGGGCTTGATCCTTTAATTAAAATGGCTATTCTTCACTATCAATTTGAAGCTATTCACCCTTTTACAGACGGAAATGGCAGGACCGGCAGGATAATGAATATTCTTTTTATTAGCAAAAAAGGACTATTGGACAAGCCTGTTTTGTATCTATCTAAGTATCTAAACGAGTATAAAAACGACTATTATCGTCTATTGAAAGAAGTTACAGAAAACGGCAATTGGGCTGACTGGATTCTATTTATTCTTAAAGGCGTAAAAGATACATCCGTTCGCACGCTAAAAAAAGTTAACGACATCTATGAACTGTACAAATCAACTGTTGATAAGGTAAAAAAAGAGGCTAATGAAATTTACAGCTATGAATTTATCGAGATGCTCTTTAATCAGCCTTATTGCAAAATAAATTTCCTAGTTGATTCCGGAATAGCTTCTAGAAACACAGCCAGCAAATATCTTGGAAGACTAGTAGAAATTGGTGTTTTGAGTAAAGAGAAGTCTGCTAGTGAATCATTGTATTTGAATAAAGAATTGTTTAAAATATTAAGCCAATAGCTTGGCTTGCACAAATTATTTGATATATTGTGCAAATGAGTAATGGGATGCACAACCGTTGTGCAACCAAAACAGGTAATGCACAAAATATGAAGAAATGTGGGCGGGGACTACTCCAATGTGCCAATAAAGTTATTAGAGCTAAAAAGATACGTTGAATGCTTGATATAAAAAAACAAAATGAGGTTAAGAGGAAATAACGATGAAGATTATATCAGTCAGGGAAAATCCGGAGTACAAGGATACCGCGATCAGCTATTTTCAGAAGCATTGGGGAAACGAAAATACCCTGATGGTTTATTATGACTGCATATCCAACTGTATTGATGCAGAGAACCCTTTGCCGAACTGGTATTTGCTGATCACTGAAACGGAAGAAGTTATAGGGTGCGCCGGCTTAATTACAAATGATTTTATCAGCAGGATGGACCTGTATCCCTGGATCTGCGCACTTTTCATAGATGAAAACTACCGTGGCAAATCATACGGATTCTTATTGCTGCAGAAGGCAAAGCATGACGCGAAAATAGGCGGTTTTCATTGTTTGTATTTATGCACTGACCACATCGGATATTATGAAAAATATGGATTTTCATATTTAGCAACTGGATATCATCCCTGGGGTGAAAGCTCAAGAATTTATAAATCTGAAAAACTATGAATCACTCAATAGGCATAGTAACTAATTGCTGCAGACCCCCAACATTGGCTACATGACACTGTCTGTACCTTAGCGGAAATTCTTTTACAAGGTATTTGATTTTGGCATCTATCGGTCCGAACTACCTTGATCTTCTCGTTTTTTCCTGTACTACGTAAGTGTTTTGCACAGTAAAAAGGGCAGTAAATTACCGCCCTTTGTTTATTCCTGAAATCCGAATTTATTTTTTTACAGGAAAAATATTTATCCTGTCTCCCCTATTCTCATAATCGAACTCTTTTCCGTAAACACTTTCCTCAAGCTGAGAACCGATCGAATTAATATATTCGTCAATAGACACCGTGATCCAGACATTATATTCTTCGTATGAAACTTTCTTTACTTCCCGCGCCTTTGAAGCCACGATATCGTTTAAGACCTGCTTAAATTCTCTTCCTTCAGGCAGTCCTGAAAACATCAGAACATACTGCTTTCCCTTGTCGATCTGCTCTTTCCAGTATCCTTTAACCTGATTCATAATAAGAGGCATCAGCTTCTTTATTGACTGATCAATATTCGCATCGTAGGCAGTATTATTTCCCCATATTTCGTCTGAGTAGCCGTTCTGAACCCCGAGCAGCTTTGCCGTTGAAGCATTAAATATCTTTGCCGTGGATTTTGCCTTCTTTTTCCCGTTCCCGAGATCTTCAAGAACTATAGCTACTGTAACATATATATCCGCTTTCAATTTTTTTGCGAGCAGTTCGGCCATATCAACATCTTCGTTCAAGGCCACCTGCTTCATGCTCATGTCGTCCTCGATCATCGCGTTAAGCTGGTCAAGGTCGTAAACATTGTACCTGTTGACAGTAAAATACTGATTGATCTGATTTATGGCCTGTTCGGTATATCTTTTATCGTAAGGGATGCCTTTCGGCTGATAGAAAACAACCATCGACGGATTTCCGATCTGAGCCAGAAGAATGCCCAGCGCTTCAAGATCGTTAAGAAGGATATCTTTAGTAACGGCCGCCTTTATTTTGACAACCCAGCTTCCGTCGGTTTCTTTAAACTGATCGACAACATTATATGATTTTACAAATCCCTCGCTTTTTGAAAGTATCTGATCCTTTACCGTCATATAGTTCTGAATTTCCTGTTCCGAAACAAGGTAAGTCCCTATCGCAGTCGAGATCGCATTTCTCTGAGCGTCAGCTATCGCCGCGTCCCTGTCGGAGCCCATTCCCTGAACTTCGACCTCTGTGATATTGTGGTCGTGCATATACTGACTTACCTGATTACCGGCAGAGAGATTTTTTTCCGACTGAACTTCCTTTTTAGGTTCCACCATCGGATCCTTTACCGCCGATCTAGAGGGAGCGCAAGCTGAAATTAGTATTATAACAACAGATAGAATAAACATCTGACAAAGTTTCATATTCGGCTCCTTTTTACTTAACCGGGAAGATATCTATACGGTCGCCCCTGTTCTTATAATCGAATTCTTTACCGTAAATTTCTTCTATCTGATCTCCGATCGTATTGATATAAGTGTCCAGGTCGGTGTTTATCCAGACCTGATACTCGCTGCCTGCTATAACGACTTTTACTTCTTTCGCGCCGTTCTGAAGAGCAGCCTGAACTGCGGATTTAACCTTTCTTCCCTCAGGAAGTTTACTGAATAGCAGAACATACTGTTTGCCTTTGTCAACCTGCTCTTTCCAGTACCCTTTTACCTGATTCATTATGAGCGGCATAAGCTTTGTGCATGCCTGATCAATATTCGCATCGTACGCTGTCGTATTTCCCCATATTTCGTCTGAGTAGCCGTTCTGAACCCCCAAAAGTTTTGCGGTTGAAGCATTAAATATCTTTGCTGTCGCTTTGGCTTTTTTCTTTCCGTTACCCACATCTTCAAGTATAAGGGCAACAGTCACATAAATATCGGCCTTTAATTTTTTAGCCAGCATCTGCGCCATATCAACATCTTCCTGAAGCGCAACCTGCTTCATGCTCATATCATCCTCGATCATGGCATCGAGCTGGTCCAGATCGTAAACATTGTATCTGTAAGTAGTAAAATACTGATTGATCTGATTGATAGCCTGCTCGGTAAATCTCTGGTCGTAGGGAACCCCTTTCGGCGCATAGAAAACTACCATGGAAGGGTTATCCAGCTGAGACATAAGTATCCCCAGTGCTTCAAGATCGTTCAATAACATATCTTTCGTTACCGCCGCTTTGATAGTGACAGTCCAAAGTCCGTCCGGCCCTTTTGATTTATCCTTTACTTCAAACGACTTTACGAATCCTTCACTTTTAGCCAGTATCTGGTCTTTTACGGTCATGTAATTCTGCATTTCCTGTTCCGAAACAAGATAAGTTCCAATTGCAGTAGAGATCGCGTTCCTTTTAGCATCAGCTATAGCTGTCTGCATCGATGTTCCCATTCCCTGAACTTCTACTTCTGTAACGCTGTGATCCTGCATATTAGCGCTTGTCTGTCCGAATGCAAGCGAGGTTGCCAAAAATACAAATGTTAATAAAAATGTTCTGATCCTCATAGATTACTCCGAATTTAAATTATATTCTTAATCCCATGCCCACTTTTACTGACAGACCGCCGGGCACTAAGTACTCGTCCTCTTTGACATCATCAATAGGAAATTTTGCAAAGATCCCTTCTTCGTCATCTTCTGTGAAAACCCCGTCGCCGTCTTCATTTACCAATGCGCCTGTCGCAGTATAAGAAACCAGTATTTCAAAAAACCATGCTTTACCAAGGTTGTAATCCATACCGATCATACTTTTAAATCCATTCGAGCTCAGACTGTAGCTTTCGCTTAAAGAACCGTCGCTGGCTTTTTTATCCAGACCCATACTTTCATGAAGCCATACCCCGCCTATCAGAATCCCCATATCCTGAATAAAGAACTTTTTTATCAGTCCCAGTTCTGTAAAGATCGTCAACTGAGAATATTCATAAACCTCCATATTGCCATTTACATCTACGATAGTATTACCCAAATCATCGTACATGCCTATTTTTCCTATCTTGGTTATAGGAACATCCGCTCCGAATGTCAAAAAAGTGTAGGGGAATTTCATATGCTGCCCGAAATCATACTCAGCCCTCAATCCTATAAGACCCGCCCCTGGAATATCGTCGAGGTTGTCAGCGGCATCAGGATAGTTCTCCCAGCTTTTCATGGTGTTAAAACCGCCTCCGAACACAAGGTTAAGACCGACTTTTTCTTTTTCCTGCGCGCACAGGATCATTCCGGCAGTGACGATCATTATTGCTAAATATCTCATTTTCATTCACCTCAACATTAATTTTATTTTTATAGCGTGTAACCCAATCCGACTCGTACGACAAACCCTGACGGGGTAAGCCAGCCTTCGCCTGCATAATCATCTCCCCAAGCTTCGAACACCTCTTCGTCGTTTTCATCCATCAGCTCTCCATAGAATCTGAAACCTGCGCCTGCATCAAAAAGCAGATTTTTATTGATCATGTAGTTTATACCGGCTTTGATTTTTCCGCCCATTGAATAATATTTTTCTTCTTCGGAATCGCCTGCAGTAATAGCCATGTTCATATATCCGAAATCAGCACCGATATAGTACCCGAGTTGCCTTGTGAAGAATTTTTTTGTTACACCGAATTCTACGAGAGCTGTAGCCGTTTCGTACTCAATTTCACCGCCATACCCGTCGGGAGTAACTCCCAGCTGAGCTAACACTATATCACCGGAAACATTTACATATAATTCCGGTATATTCACGAATTTGGCAATATCGTACTCCATATTCAACCCGATAAAAGGAGATAAATTTTCTTCTTTATCAAGAGGTTCGTCTCCCAATTCAAGATCTCCCCAGTATTTGAAGCTGTTTACTCCGCCGAGAACAAAGATATTCAATCCTACGAGAGGATACTCATAGACCTGGTCATATTCGTTGAAAAGGTCAGCTTCTTTTGTTCCCTTCTGCGGGGTTACGATCAGAAGCTGCGAAACTGATTCCTGCTGCTTTATGCTTCGTACTTTCATGAATCCTGTTTCTCTATACTTTTCTTTTCCGTTCTTGTCTTTTTCAAAATAACCTACAGTGTAAGCATCATCCATGTTCACGCCTACATTTTTACCGAAATTGAAGGATATTTCGTTTTTCCTTACATCAGCTTTAGTTACAAGAGCTTTAATTTTGAAAACTTCAACTTTTTTTACTTCTTTCTCTAAAAACATCAGCATCCCGTTAGCGGCAGATTTGACCGCCTCGATCCTCTTATCCTTCTTTTTATCGTTAAGCGCAAGATCAAAAAGACTCCCGAGAGCATTTGATCCGGAGGCTCTTACAGTTGCGGTAAGCACAGGCGACCATACCGGAGCATCTAAAGTACCCGTATTTGTTGCTGAATAAATATCAACCCTGACGCTCATTGTCGCGGTGAAATCATCGCTGTCCTTCTTTTTTGTCAATATAAAAGTTTCCAGGGTGGGAAAGAAAATGTACGCGCCGTTTATTATCTTATCAACATTTTCGCCTGTAATGAAGTTAGAACCGTAGTACTCATTTTTGATATCCCACTGCTTAGCAGCTCTCTCTTCAATTTTTGTTGTAGTATATTCTTTTACGATCTCGAAAAGCGCTGCCGGGTCATTCACTCCGGCCGGAATAGGATTGTAGTCAAATCTGCCCATACCTACGAATTTGTCGAAGACCATCTGATAAACCAGATCGATATCCTGCTGAGAAGCCATCCTTGCCGCTTCAGCTACATCCATTTTAAAGATCGAGATAGACTTTCTGTCGTATTCTTCCATAGCGGCGTTCAGAATGAACATCATTGAAATTACCGCCAGAATCACCATTTTTTTCATATTCAGCTCCCTCCCCGATTAAGTTAAATTCTTAAATTTGTTTTATTCACTGCTTAAAATAAAGAAAATTAAAACGGTTGGCAACATCTATTAATAATTTATTCTGACGTTATATATCCTCACATCGTAAGTCTTGAAAACTTCAGCATCGTTATAATAATATTTCATGCCATAATATGAATTTTCTTCGAAGTTCTTTACTTCTCCCGCATTAATACCTGAAGAGCCGTAAGAAAGAGCGTATTTTTCGTCGAAGCTGAAATCGAAATTCTGATATATATGCGAGTAATAGATGAATAGCGTATCCGTTACGCCCGGCTCAAGCTCAATAATCATATCCTTCGAATATCTGCCGTTCTTTTTTTCCGTTTTGTAATAAGCTGAAATAGTTCTGTAATCCTCAAAACGCCTGTTCGACCTTAACCCGATCTTGAAAGTTTTCGGTTTGTCCTGATTGTTTTTCAGTATTATAAATTTAGCGTAATCACCTCCGAAATATTTCGGAAGAAGCGGACCGAACTTTTCATTTATGCCGATATTTAAATTTGTAACATCTTCTTTTTTTATTCTGTCATAGTAAAAATATTCTGGTGAAAATTTAAGCTGTTTGTATATGTGGTCTTCGTTGAATAACAGAAGGGTGTCAGAGCAGCTTCCGGCAAAATAATCCCTTTCTATAAATTCCTCATCGTTATCAAGATCATATCCGCCGAAATAATTGGGAGGTATTATCTTTGAAAAATTTAAAAGGGTCTTTGAAATATCGGTCAAGGCTGCGCTTCCTGCCTCATCTGAATACTTCATGCCTTTCTGGTGGAAAAATGAAAGTCCTTTTGATAATTTATTTGTCCTGTTCGTAGAAATAAAAAGCATTAATGGTTCGATCTTGAGCCTGCTTTCGATCATTTTCTTCATCAGACCTGCGTGGTGATCAATATCGGTAAAATAATTATCATTTGAGACCCGGTCTCCCGATAGATCAGCGTAACAGAAAAACAAAGTGTCTTTATCTTTGATCAAGTCTTTGTACAGCTGTTCAATAACTTCTTCCTTTGACTTCAATATACTCGATTCCGAGAAATATCCTGAAGCCGATAAAAATACGGCTGAGTCGGCTGTGTAAAGTCTTGTTATGTATCCTGAATTAGCATATGCAAGAGGAACAGAGCTGTTTCTAAGGCTGTCAGAGATAATGTCCTTTAATTTCCTGTGAGGTTCTTTCATATTATTAAATTTATACGGGGACAGGCATTCCAGAAAACTTCTCAGGCACATGACTCTGTCGGGCGAAAGATCTACAGTAGAGTTGTAAATCCTTGAGCTTTTTAACATATCAAAAATTTCAGGTGTTGCAGCTGAGTCGGCGGCTGAAGCCTTTATAAGGTCTGCAATATCAAAAACAATCACGCCGCTTTTTCTGAACCTTCCGCTACCTGCCGAAACGGTATCAGCGGGCTGATATTTCTCAAAACGGAGCTCCGGGGGTCTGTATTCCTCAAGAGCTTTCTCTCTTACAAAAATAAATGCCGCAGATGCACACAGTATTAAAAACAATATAATAAAGTACTTCATAATTTGATCAGCTAAAACTGATAGATAAGTCCTATCGAATGGATAGGAGAAACATCTTCGTCAAGATCGAATTCCAGCGGGATCCTTCCTACCATTGAAAAATCAATGCCCAGCCCATTTGAGAAAATATATTCGGCACAAAACCGTCCGTAAAGGTGATTCGCCTTAAATCCTTTTGAATCTCCTTCATAATTCTCAACATCATCATTTATCGATAATCCCAGATCCCCGAGAAAGACCCATGTTCTGGCGCGCTTTGTGAATTTATAAGTCGCGCCTATTATCAATTCTGATTTTTCTTTTAAACCGGTTCCGTATTCGCTCTGGTCAAGCTCTATAATAAAACCAAGCTTCCTTGATAAATATCTTGAAAAGCTGATGCCGAATTTTTTCTGCTCTGACGGAAATAAACTGTATGACGCTCTGAACTTATTGAACTTAAAATCTTTAAAAACTGAATCATCAGTCATGCTCTTTTCCTGAAAAAGATCAAATTCGCCCGCAACTAAAGCATAAGCTGTTAAAAACAACATGACCGTAAAATATTTCATCAGAGCTCTCTCCTATGAATGAAGTTTATTAACCATGTCGAGCTTTTCCCATGCAAAACCTTCTCTTCCGAAATGTCCGTACGCAGCAGTGGCACCAAAAACCGGTTTTCTAAGCTGAAGTTTTTTGATTATACCTGCCGGGGTCAGATCGAAATGCTTTCTGATAAGCTTGACTATCTCTTCACCCGATATTTTTCCGGTTCTGAAAGTTTCAGCCATTATAGAAACAGGTTCCGCTATTCCTATCGCATAAGCTACCTGAATTTCAAGTTTCTGAGCGTATCCGGCTGCAACAAGATTCTTTGCTATGTATCTTGCCATATAGGCTGCTGATCTGTCAACTTTTGTCGAATCTTTACCGCTAAAAGCTCCGCCACCGTGGCGCGCATATCCGCCGTATGTATCAACTATGATCTTTCTTCCGGTAAGCCCGGTATCGCCCATAGGACCTCCGGTCACAAACCTGCCTGTGGGGTTGATATGTATCTTATATTCGCCTTTTATAAGCTTTTTCGGTATCATAGGCTTTATTATTTTTTCTGTAACTTCTTTTTCTATTAATGCGTGCTCTTTTGCAAGCTGAGCCTTAGTGGGGTTCTCTCCTCCGAAAAGAGGATCGTGCTGTGTTGAAATCACAACAGTATCTATCGAATCAGGGATCCAGTTTTTGTAATTTACTGTAACCTGGGATTTCCCGTCGGGTCTTAAAAATTCAATTTTCCCTGATTTTCTGATCTCTGAAAGCTGCTTTGTAAGTTTATGTGCCAGCATGATCGGAAGAGGCATAAACTCAGGCGTCTCGTCACAGGCGAATCCGAACATCATTCCCTGATCTCCCGCTCCCAGTCTGTCCACACCCATCGCTATGTCGCCGCTCTGCTGATCAATAGTCGAAATAACTCCGCATGTATTGTAGTCAAATCCCTTATAAGAATGATCGTATCCTATCTCTTTTATTGTTTTTCTCACCAGGTTAGGTATATCAACATACGTTTTGGTAGTCATTTCCCCGCCGACAACTACAAGGCCTGTTGTAACGAAAGTCTCGATAGCCACTCTGCTTGTCGGGTCATCTTTTAGAGCCGCATCCAGGATCGCGTCAGATATCTGATCCGCTATTTTATCCGGATGTCCTTCAGTTACAGATTCGCTCGAAAATAAAAAATCTCCGTATTTCATTTGTTCTGTCCTATTTAATAGTTTTAATTAAAGAAAAATCTCACGCCTATTCTTGAAAGCAGACCGCTCATGTCATATTCTCTTTCCAGAGTATATTCTGTACCTCCGATCTCATCTTCATACTCGTAGCTCGGTTTTGAGTAATGATAAGCAACTTCCCCGAAAACTTCGGAACTCTGTCCAAGATTATAAATCGCTCCGCCGCCCAGTCTCCAGTTAAAATCAAAGGCAAGCTCAGATTTTTCATCCATCTCATCGCCGTCAAAAGTATTATATGATGCATACAGCATCTCTGCTCCGAGCGCGCCTGTCGCGAACCATTTTATCTTGTCGCTATAAGGAAATTTAGCGGTTACAGCCACCATCAACGGGAAATCATAAATTGTTGTCTCGCTTAATTTAACCAGCTGGTCAGCCGTCAGTCCGGGTATTTCTTCGTACTCGCCTTTTGCGTCTTTGTCTTCAAATTCCTTTTTAAACCAGTCAAGACTCAAAGAAACATCAAGATTCGTATCAATATGAAGCCCGTATTCTATACCGAGATCAAAACCTCCGTCGCAAGCCTGAGGAAACATCATTCCCGCCTTGATAGCGCCCATCTTCTGCTGGGCGTTAAGTGAGAAGGCAATTATTGCTATTGCGATCAACATGTATTTTTTCATTTCATTCTCCTTTTTAATTCGAGTATCAAATATAACATTTTTAACATTAAATTCAAATCTTTTTAATCTTAAGTAAACTAATTACAATTTTGAAAGTTCGCTTCTGCCGATACAAATTCGATATTCTTTATTGCCGAAGGTTTTTTTACGGTCACCTTTCCTGATTTTATGTCCGGATTTTTTCGTAAAAGACCGGCCGTGCGTTCCGCCAGCGTTTCAAGCAGCAGGCATTTGCTTTCCTTTGCATTTCTGATTATATCTTCAACTATCGCAGAATAATCAACAGCATCTTCAAGCCTGTCGGAATCTGAAGCGGTTTTAGCATCATATTCAAATTCTATATCTATCAGTATTTTCTGATGGCTGTTCCTTTCGTGATGCAATGTTCCTATCACCGCCTGTATCTCAATTCCCTTTACGCACATTCTCATATCTTTTCCACTCTATTTTATATTTTCGCCGCCGTCAACATAGATTATCTGGCCGGTCACAAAATCATTCTTCAACAAAAAATTTACCGTTTCGACAATATTACCCGCTTTGCCTTTTCTGCCTAAAGGGATCTTTGATTCAAGCCTTTTGGCGTATGCTTCGTCTTCGCCGGCTCCGGGAAGAATGAATCCCGGGCATATCCCGTTGAAGCGTATCTTCGGAGCGAATTCCACTGCGGCAAATCCGGTTAGTTCAAGAAGAGCTATTCTTGAGATCGAATATGCAGTATAAGCATTCTGATGCCTTGCGGTTTTTGTATCAAGGATATTTACGACATTTCCGCCCTGACATAAAGAGGCGAATTCTTTGATAAGGAAAAAAGGAGCTCTGAAATTGACTTCCATAAGCTCGTCAAAATCATGTCGCGAGGTGTCCTTTATCTCAGCCCTTTTAAATACCGAAGCGGAATTGATAAGAACATTTAGTTGAGGAAAAGTTGAAAAAGCAACCATTACAAGCTCATTCACAAAGCGCAGATCCCGAAGGTCCCCTCTGAAAATGGAGCACTCTCTTCCCAGTGACTTAATTTCATTCTGAGTACCGATAGCGTCTTCTTCAGAAGAATTATAATGCAGAGCTATATCATAACCATCCAGCGCCAGTCCTAACGCAATTTCTGCACCAACACGCCTTGCTCCCCCGGTGATAAGAGCGGCCTTTTTCTTAACAGTTTCCATTCTATTTTCCTATCAGGCTTAAAAATTCTGATCTGGTAGCACTGTCTTCTCTAAAGCTTCCAAGCATGCATGAGGTCGTCATTACCGAGTTCTGTTTTTCCACTCCCCGCATCATCATACACAGATGCTGCGCCTCTATTACCACTCCCACACCCTCAGCTGAAGTATATTTCATAACAGTTTCCGCTATCTGCCTTACGAGATTTTCCTGTATCTGCAGTCTGCGGGAATACACATCCACTATGCGGGCTACCTTGGAAAGTCCGAGGACTTTGCCGGCCGGAATATAAGCCACATGGCATTTTCCGAAAAAAGGAAGCAAGTGGTGCTCGCATAAGGAATATAGTTCAATGTTTTTGACGATGACCATGTCATCATTGTCTGTGGAAAATACAGCGCCGTTGATAACCTGATCAATATTCTCTTCGTAACCCCGTGTCAGGAACGAATAGGCTTTTGCGGCCCTTTCAGGCGTTCTTAACAGTCCCTCTCTATCAGCGTTTTCACCAAGATCTGTGATTACTTTTTTAAAAAGTCCGCTCAGTTCTTTTATTTTACTTTCTTCCATTATGAACGATCTCCATTGAAATTCAGGTAAATATAATACTTTTTTCTCCGCAATACCAAAATTTATTCAGTTAATAAAATTAATTATTATGTTGTTTTAGACGGCAAGGATGTTTAAATTCTACTACAGTTCACTATAATGAGGTTTTTGATATGAATAAAAGTTTGACGGTAAATAAGTTTTATAAAGATGTTCAGGATGAATTAAAACTGAAATTCCTTACGGACGCAGCTTTTTCAGAATCAAGAAAAATAGAACATTCAGGGCTTAATAAACCGGGACTTGCGCTTACAGGTTATTTCAAGGATTTTAACTGGAGCTGCCTGCAGCTGTTATCTGCAGCAGAGATCAGTTTTATAAACGACCAGTATCAGGCCGGCAATACAAAAGATATCAAAAAGCTTTTGGAATTCAAAATTCCGGCTTTTATAATAATAGGGCGCCAGAAGATTGACCAGAAATTTATCGATGAGTGCATTAGAAAAAAAATACCTGTTTTTAGAAGCACAAAAGCATTTCCCAAGCTCTACGAAGTGATCAATGATTATCTCGATGACTTCTTTGCCCCTTCGACCCAGATACACGGAACGCTGGTCGATGTTTACGGCACCGGTCTTTTGATAATGGGCAGAAGCAGCATCGGAAAAAGCGAGATCGCGCTCGATCTCGTTGAACGCGGGCACAGACTTGTAGCTGATGATGTGGTAACGATCCAGAAAAAAGACGAAAAGGTTCTGATGGGCAAAAGCGGGGGGGGGTACACACCGTTTATGGAAATAAGGGGTCTCGGCATCCTAAATGTAAAGGAAATATTCGGAACCAGGGCGATAAGGATGCAGAAAAGGGTCGAATTAGTTATTCAGCTTGACGACTGGAAGAAGGAAGTTGAGTATGAAAGGCTCGGAATGGCTGATGACTCAATAAAGATACTTGATGTCGATCTTCCGAGGATAAGACTTCCGATATTTCCCGGTAAAAATATAACTGTTATCGCAGAAACCATAGCTCTTAACCTTCACCTGAAAGTATATGGATATAATGCCGCAAAAGAATTCAATAAACTACTGCTGAATAAAATGAAGAAACAGCAGAAACTTACCCAGTATCTAGACAAAGATTATGAATAATAAATTATTAATCGTAACCCACGGATCTCTTGGAATCGCTCTTATTGAGGTAGCCAGAAAAGTGATCGGAGAGGTCAAAGACGAAGTCATAGTTCCCGTATCCAATGAGAATATGTCAACATCCGAGCTGGCCGAACGCATAAGGATGATAACGGAAAGCGATACTGATTCTTTTTTCATAATAGCCACCGACTTTCCCGGAGGAAGCTGTTTTATTGCATCTAGAAAAGTAGCTTCATCGAGCAAAAGGATATCTTCTGTTTCGGGTGTGAATATCTCTATGGTACTCTCATTTATTACGAAAAGAGAGCTGTACCAGGGAATTCAGCTAACCGAAATAATAAAAACCGACGGAAACAGGGCCATAATATCATGATAAAAAAAATGATGATCATTCTTATTCTTTTCGCATCTGCGGTTTCAGCCCAGAATATTGCTGCTGATGGTAAGCCTGCCTTAAACAAAGCGGCTCTTTATCCTTTCAGCAATGGCGAGTATCTTCATTTTGAGGTCAATTACGGCATAATGTTGGCTGGATACGCCACCATTGAGATCCATGAGGACAAAAATTTCAATGGAAGGGACTGTTTCATTTTTAAGACGACCGCGAAATCAAGAAGGGCATTCGACTGGATTTTCAAGGTCAGAGACTGGACTATGTCATATTTTGATAAAGAAAAAATACACACACTTAGGTTTGAAAAACAGTTAAGGGAAGGCAGCTACGAAGTTGACATTGATATAGATTACGACCAGACAAACCATAAAGCGAAATATTTCAGGGAGAGAAAAGGTAAAAAAAATAATAGCGCAGTGATCGATATACCGGAAAATGTGATGGATCCGCTGTCTGCGCTTTTTTATGTCCGGACGCTTGATCTGAAGGTCGGAGATGAGATCCTTATACCGGCAACAGACAATAAAAAAGTTTATGACATAAAAGTAATTGTTCATAAAATGCAAACCATTGAAGTTCCGGCCGGCAAATTCCGATGTTTTGTAGTTGAACCTATTATGGCCGACGGGGGAGTTTTCAAAAAAGACGGCAAGGTGCATGTGTGGCTTACTGCCGATAAGAAAAAAATGCCGGTAAAAATGGAAACAAAGGTTTATATCGGATCTATCGCCGCCGAACTTGACTGGTATGTTTCAAAATGAGTCTCAGATAATGCTTTTCACAAAAAACCCGTATATTGCTGCTTTCCTATGCGTAGCTTTTCTTCCTTTAACCATCGTATATTATCTTGCAGTTTCTTTTAGACATTTTTTATACGACTCCGGCCTGAAAAGTGCTTATCAGCCTGATGTTTTCACGATCTCGGTAGGAAATATAACTGTCGGCGGCACAGGAAAGACACCTACAGTTATAAGCATGGTTAATTCAATGGCTAAGAAGGGATTAAACTCTCTGGTAGTCACGAGAGGATACGGAAGAAAAAGCCGTGGAAGAGTGGTCATAGACGATAGTACACAGGTGATCGAATCCGGAGATGAACCTCTAACGATCTACCGGAAGACAAAGTCAAAAGTCGTCTGCGACAAAAACAGGACATCTGTAATAAAAGATCTTTCGAAAAGTTATGATGCGGTTGTTCTGGATGACGCTTTTCAGCACAGAGCAGTGAAAAAACACCTTGATGTTGTTCTTATTGATGAAAACAGATTCCTCGGCAACCGTCTGCTCTTACCGTCAGGTATTTTGAGGGATAAGATCCCTAGGCTGAGATCTTCCGATGTTATTATTCTGTCCAAAGTAAAAGATATAAATTCAGTTTCTGTTAAGGAAAAACTTTCATATCTGAAAAAGTTCGGAAAAAAGATTCTGCTATCTAAGCTGGACTATTCTTATGTCTCTGACGGAACATCCAAGACCGCACTCAAAGATATTTCAGGCTTGAATATCTCTTTGTTTTGCGGAATAGGAAACCCTGATGATTTTTTCAGCATTTTCAATAATTTCAGGATCGTTTACAGTAAAGCTTTTTCCGATCACTGCAGTTATACAGAAAGTGAGATGGCTGTTTTAAAAAAATTGAAAAATAATTCAGACATTCTTATCACAACATATAAAGATTTCGTAAAGATCCCGCCGGCTATAGTTATAGAACTTAATATCCGTTATCTTGAGATCGACCTTAAGTTTTACGACTCGAGCCGGGCTGAATACGATATATCTGATCTGATTATGAGGTAAAGTGCTTGGAAAAAAATAATTTATATATAACAGAACTGATAGATAAATGCACGAACTGCGGAAACTGCAGGATCGTCTGCCCTGTTTTTAAAATAAGCGGGGAAGAAATTTATTCCACGCGCGGCAGGATAAATCTGGTTAAAGGGTATCTGAGCGGCGACATAAATACTTCTAAGGAACTTCGCGAAAAGCTGTTCGTCTGCCTTAACTGCAGACAGTGTCTTGAATTTTGCCCTGCTGATGTTGAATATTCTGAAATAATAAAAAACGCGAAGAGCCGTTTAATCTCAAGAAATAAAATATTCGATATAAAAAGATCAATTCTTGAGGGAATATTTTCTTTTAAACCGTCGTCATCAGATATTTTTTTTATGCTTCTCAGAAAAAGCGGCCATATGCTTTATAAAAATCATTCGCTGAATTATTTCGGAAAAACTATCTTCAGGCTCGCCGGGATAAACTTAGCTGCAAAAATTCCTGAAATTCCGGTTGGCAATTTTTTTAATATGGGTATAAGGCATGAAACGAAAAATGACCGCGGGATAAGGATCGCACTCTTTACAGGCTGCGGCGGAAAGTACCTGTACCCTGAATGTACCGATAATTTTGTAAGAATAGTGCGTTCAAAGGGTATTGAAATTCTTATTCCTAAAAACCAGGTCTGCTGCGGAAATCCTTTATCATACAAAGGACTTTTAAAATCAGCGGACAAAAATATAAATGCCAACACAAAAGCCTTCAACTCTCTGATAGATATAAAATTGATAGTCAGTCTCTGCCCGGAGGCAGGTAACCTTTTTAAAGAATTGAATTCTGAAGATCCTAAATTGTCTTTAAGACTTCCTGTCAAGAACTGGATCGAATTTATATCTGAATATAAAATCGAGTTTGCTCCCAAATACGATAATTCAGTCCTATTTCATTCGTGCCCGGGTTGCGGTCATACTGACTTGTACAAAGACTTAGTAAATACCATTTATGCCGATTATACCAAAGTTCCGGATTTTACCGCTGATTTCTGCGGCTGTACAGAATTGCTGGACAGGTCAAATTATGATATTCGCCACAAGATCGCGCGATCATTTTATGAAAAGAACTGCATGGGAAAGGCAGACTATGTCATCTGTTCTTCATTTGAATGTATCGAGCACCTGAATGAATTCTTTACCAGCAGTAATCTTCCTGTTAGAGCTATACATTTTTTTGACGCGTTGAAGCCTAAGAACTGATACAGATTTTTTAATGAGGGAACATAGCTATAAAAACACCGGCCGCAATTGCAGATCCGATGACACCGGCTACATTAGGACCCATTGCATGGGCCAGAATGAAGTTGGTTTTATCGTATTCCTGTGCGTAATTATGAACTACCCTCGCCGAATCCGGAACAGCAGACACTCCGGCAGCGCCGATCAGGGGGTTGATCTTATCTTTTAAAAATAGATTCATGAATTTAGCAAACAGAAGGCCTCCCATCGTTGCGAGGCAGAAAGAAGCCAGGCCAAGAAAAAATATTAGAAGAGATTCTTTTGTAACAAATGTCGATGCCTGTGTGCTGGCTCCGACCGAAAAGGACAGGATTATTGTAGCTGTGTCAAGTATGGCGTTCCCGGCTGTTTTAGCAAGCCTTTCCGTAACTCCGCTCTCTTTGAGCAGATTACCCAGCATCAGCATGCCGATAAGAGTAATTGAACCTGGGGCGATCAAAGCTGCAACCATAAAAGTTATTATCGGGAATAAAATTTTTTCACGCTTTGATACCTTTCGCGGAGTTTTCATCCTTATCAGAGCTTCTTTTTTTGTTATAAGCATCTTCATGAACGGAGGCTGTATCACCGGTACAAGCGCCATGTATGAATATGCCGCAATAGCTATAGGTCCGAGTAGTTTAGGCGCAAGGATAGAAGAAAGAAAAATTGATGTGGGTCCGTCGGCTCCGCCTATTATTCCTATCGAAGCAGACTCGTAGTAGTCAAACCCGAGAGTCAGAGCAACGATAAATGTCAGAAATATCCCAACCTGGGCTGCTGCACCCAAAAGCAGGTACTTCGGGTTAGAGATCAGGGCTGAAAAATCCGTGAGAGCTCCTATTCCGAGAAAGATCAGCGGAGGGAATATCCCCGAAGTTACTCCCCAGTAAAAAAGGCTGAAAACGCTGTTCTGCGGGTTTCCGGATGCAAGATTATCGTAAACCCCGACAGGAAGTCCCGTCATATACGGCATATTACCGATAATTACTCCGAAACCAATAGGAAGAAGAAGAAGCGGTTCGTAGTTCTTTGCAATGGCAAGATAAACTGCCAGCGCTCCTACGATCAACATTATTACATTATCAAATGTAAGTGAAGCGAATCCAGTATTATTAAGCAGTTGTATAATCGTATTCATTTTACTTTATCTCGTTTTACTCTATGACGGCAAGTATGTCGCCTTCAGATATATTATCCCCGTTATGAACATTAATAGCTTTTATTTTTCCATCTCTGGATGAATTGATGTCGTTCTCCATCTTCATCGCTTCCATTATCATGATCTTCTGACCGGCTTTAACGATGTCACCGACCTTCACAAGAACATTAAGTATCAGCCCTGGTAAAGGTGCAAGAACTTCATGGCTTCCTGAGCCTGAGGAACCTGAGGAAGAAGGGGCAGGCTGTACCTGCTGGACTGCTGCGGCGGACGGAGCGGATGATCCGGACCTTTGTACGGTTTCGATCTTTAATTCCTCGCCGAGATCTTTTAATCCTACATTATATTTCTTGCCGTCAACGGTAATAACTGCATGACTGGACCCGAATTCCTCAATGCCGACAGTATATTCTTTACCGCTTATGTCGAGTTTTAATTCCTTCATTGCAATATCCTTTAAATTTTTATCTTAAACCAAATTTGTCAACAGCTTTCCACGCACTATTTCCTGTTGATTTAAAAGTCAGACTGGTCATCGAGTTAACCAGATAAAGTCTTTTATACAGTTCCACTGCCGTGGCGATAGCTATGACATGATCTTCCGGGATATCCTCAGCGCTGACTGCAGGTTTTGTTTCAGGCTCAGAATGAACCTTCGGGACAGATATTTCTGATTTTTCTTTAAAGAAAAAATTGAAAATATGTATTGTTATGAGTATGAGTATAAGCCCGACAAATACGACAAGCATACCACTCAGTGTAATTGTCCATCCGTTCAGTCCCTCGGAAAATTCTTTGCTTATATTTTTAACTCCATATTCTCTATCTTTCTTTTCTACTTTACCCTGCTTTACTTCATGCAATGTCTTAAGGAAAAGTTTGGAGTTGGTCAGGCTGTTCTTTTGTATCGTCTGAAACACAGCTCTTTTGAACTCCTCGTCGGTATAAGCGGATGAGAATATACTGTCATTCATCGAATCTTCCATTGTATATTCAGGAAGTTCTTTGAATTCCTGCTCCTGCGGAAATAAACTTCCCGAAAATGCAGCTATGAATATTATTAAAATAAATCTTGCCATATTATATCCCTGATTCCTCTTTTTAAAGCGGTATGTTGCCGTGTTTTTTCGGAGGATTCGTTTCCCTTTTATTTTTCAGCATCTCAAGAGCTTTTATCACTTTGAACCTTGTTACTTCTGGTTCGATTATGCCGTCGATAAATCCTTTGTCGGTAGCTACATAAGGATTTGCGAACCTTTCTTTATAATCTTTGACTTTCTCGGCAAGCATCTTTTCTTTATCTTCAGCTTCCGCGATCTCCTTTGCGAAAACTATCTTGCTTGCTCCTTCGGCTCCCATAACGGCTATCTCGGCTGAAGGCCATGCGTATATTATATCCCCGCGCAGCTGTTTTGAGTTCATTACGCAGTATGCTCCGCCGTATGCTTTTCTTGTTATAACGGTGATCTTGGGAACTGTAGCTTCTCCGTAAGCGTACAGAAGCTTTGCGCCATGATCAATTACCCCCGCGAACTCCTGAGCTGTTCCCGGTAAAAATCCAGGTACATCTTCAAATGTTATGACAGGAATATTGAAAGCGTCGCAGAATCTGACGAACCTTGCGCCTTTTACCGATGAGTTGCTGTCAAGGACACCCGCCATCACTTTAGGCTGATTGGCAACTATACCTACGCTTTTCCCGTTCATTCTAGAAAATCCGACGATAATGTTCTGAGCCCAGTCCTTCTGAACTTCAAAAAATATTCCGTTGTCAACGACATCTTTGATCACCTGCTTCATATCGTACGGCTTATTCGGGTTATCCGGTATTATTGAATTCAATTCCCTGCATATCCTGGACGGATCATCATCGCAGGGAGTTACAGGAGAATCCTCAGTGTTATTCTGCGGTATAAAACCGACAAGCGTTCTGATACCCTCGAATAATTCCTGCTCGGTATCACAGGTAAAATGAGTAACTCCGCTTTTTTTTCCGTGCACATCCGCGCCGCCCAGCTCCTCATCAGTCACTTTTTCATGCGTGACTTCTTCGACAACTTTCGGACCTGTCAAGAACATATATGCTGTTTTTCTCACCATGAATATAAAATCTGTAAGCGCTGGAGAATAAACCGCTCCGCCCGCGCAGGGACCTACGATCGCACTGATCTGGGGTATTACACCGGAATAAAGGATGTTTTTTATAAAAATGTGCGTATAACCTGCCAGGGCGTCAACACCTTCCTGTATCCTTGCTCCTCCCGAGTCGTTTATGCCAATTACAGGAGCTCCTACCTTTGCGGCCATTTCCATTATCTTCGCCACTTTTTCACCTACGGTCTTGGACAGTGTTCCGCCTATTACAGTGAAATCAAAAGAGTAAACAAAGACGAGTCTTCCGTGAATAGTTCCGTAGCCGGAGATCATACCGTCACCGTAAAATTTCTTCTTCTCCATCCCGAAATCGCTACACGAATGCGTACGGAGTTTGTCTATCTCTTCAAAGCTGTCTCTGTCCAGAAGAAGATTTACCCTCTCCCTTGCAGTTAATTTGCCTTTGGAGTGCTGCTTTTCGATAGCCTGCGCTCCTCCGCCAAGCTCAGCTTTTTCGTTCTTTGCTTTCAGGTCCAGTATATCTCTTTCATTGCTCATTTATATAACCCCATGCTTTTCTTTTAATCGCTGTGCTAATATATTTATCATATTCCTTTTATACAAGATTTTTTTTATTATATTTTAATTAAAAAATATTCACATCCCTGTTGTGTTTTTTGTTTCTTTGGCTTAAATTCAGAGAAAAAACGAAAAGACATGTATTTCGAAAACCTTCAATATCTTTATCTAATACCGCTGGCAGTGCTTCCGCTGTTAATTTATCTCATTTTCAGGAAAAAGCCGAAAAAACTGGTGTTCAGTTCGCTTTTTCTCTTGAAGAACCTGTCTAAAAATGTAAACAGGCGGACTAAGATAAAAGATATTATCCTTCTGATAGTCCGGACGATCCTGATCCTGTCAGTTATTCTGATCTTCGCAGGTCCTTTTTTAGGAGACAGAACGGACTTTGATCCTGGAAAAAGAACTTCGGCGGTATTTTATCTGGATACAAGCTCATCTATGGCAGACGAGTCGGCGGGAACAACAAAATTCGACGCTGCCAGAAATATTCTGATCCGGTCAATAAACGGTGTTCCGGAAAACACAACCGCATTTATACTGACATCAGATCCCGGTGAAAAATTCAAAGGAAATAAAAAGGATGCCCTCAAATTTCTTAATTCTGTAAATATTTACGGCAGAGAACGGCCTTTGAAAGAAATTACAGGATTCGCAGATTCGCTTTTCAATGACATTTCCAACACAAATAAGATACTTCTGCTTCTAACGGACGGACTTGTAGATGCCGGTGAAAACATATCTTTTGAAACCAGTTACCGGAGGCATGCTCTTCTGTTCACTTCCGACGAAAGCAGAAAAGCAGATATGTCGGTAGATTCTGTTATTATATCAAACAGAACATTTTTGCGCATTTCTTTAACATCTGCAGCCGGAAAGCAAACAAGACTTGAACTTTATCAGGACGGACGAAAGATATATGCGCAGGAGATCGTTTTCGGCAGTGAAAGATATAAAATGGTCAATGTCGAACTTAAAGATATAGGTAATGCTGGAGCCGCTGTCACAGTCGAAGTAAACGACGAAAGTTCGAATCTTCTGAACAACAGCTATAATTTTACTATAAATGATCTTGAAAAAAAGAAAATGCTTCTCATTGGAGACAAAGACTCCAGAGCAGTGAAGAACATACTGAGCCTTATAGACACAAATCCGGATTCGGTCTTATTACCTCAGGTTATAGATCATGAAGCGGTTAACTCGGTAAAACTTTCTGATTTCAGCCTGTTATTTTTCTCTAGCATTTCGAACTTCAGCTCTTTCACAGCTTCCTCTGTTAAGAATTATGTAACTGAAGGAGGTTCCGCATATTTTTCCGCAGGGGATAAGCTTAACCTGAATGATTACAGTGCGAATCTGGTCGGTTCTCTGGGGTTTCCTCCAGTCTCGGGCTATGAAAAATTTACGGATTCTTATGCGGGGATCAGGATCGAAGAAATGAAACATCCTATTTTCAGTGATGTTTTTTCAGAAGGTTTTACAGGAGCGAACAGCGTTGAAATATTCAATTATTACAAAGTTTTAAACAGAAACTGGACAAATCTTATTACTGTCGCCAAAAACCCGCTGTTTTTAGAAAAAAAGCTGGGAAGAGGCAGCATTTTATTTCTTACGACGGGGCTTGAGAAAAACAATTCCAATATACTCGAAAACGGCATTTCAGTACCGGTCGTACTGAATTCTCTTTTGTACCTCGCTGGAAGTGAATCGGATTACAATGCCTCTAAAACAATAGGAGATACGGTCGAATCTGACAGCTACTTCTATTTGACCAAGCCGGGAAAAAGTCTGGACAAAGCACATGACGAATTATCAAAAAAATTCTTTCTCAAATCGCCGGGGTTCTACAGAGCTTACAGCGATGAAGGTGTTTTTCTCAAACAGACAGCCGTTAATTATGAACGGGAGAAATTCGAAGATAACACAGAAATGATAAAAGAGAATTTTAGCTCAAAGATAATAAATTATAACGATTACAGCGATACTGACCTGATCTCTTTTGAAAGCAGAGATCTGAAAGATCATCTGTTGATTCTTATACTAACGCTTTTATGCGCCGAAATTCTTATCGTGAGACTCGTTAAATGATAAAAGCCGACAACCTGACAATTCTTCTTGACGAACAGACTGTTATAGATTCAGTGAGCTTTAATATATCCAGTGGGGAATATCTTTCGATAATCGGACCCAACGGTGCCGGAAAAAGTACGGTCTTAAGATCATTATGCAGAATTATTGATAAAAGCTCCGGTGAAATTAAGATATTTGATAAGAGCATTTCTGATTATTCCCAAAAAGAGCTCGCAAGAAAGATAACCTATATAGGACAGCTTCAGCCGAATGATTTTACCGCGGAAGAATTTATTCTTTTTAGCAGATACCCTTATTTTTCAGCTTTCACAGGCATAAGCAAACTTGACAGGGACATAACAAGAGAGAGCATGAAAATAACCTTTACATCCGAATTCACGAAAAGAAAAATAAGCGACCTGAGCTCCGGCGAAAGACAGAGAGTAGCCATCGCATCTGCTCTTGCGCAGGGAACTGATATAATTTTATTTGACGAACCTGTAACACATCTTGATCCCTATTTCGATCACCAGATCAGCGAACTGATATTTGATATTCATAAAAAAAGGAATATCACCATAATCAATGTGACCCATAATCTGAACGACGCTCTTAAATACTCGGATAGGATCATGGCTCTTAAAAGAGGCCGCGTAGTATTTTTGAAAGATTCCGCCGCGGTAAATTCTAAGGATATGAGCGATCTGTTCGGAATAGAATTCCTATCGTTGACAAACCCTGAGGATAACAAACCGGTCTTTGTAAGAGTATGATCTCAAAAAGAAAAAAAATATATATTCTTTCATCCCTGCTCTTTATTTCGTTCCTTTTGAATCTGGCGGCAGGTTCGGATCTAAATTCATTTCTTAATGCTTATTCATCCGATATCTCTAGTGATATAATCTTTAAAATAAGGCTTCCCCGGGCTCTGATGGCGATCCTTGCCGGTGGTACTTTCGCTTTATGCGGAGCGGTATTCCAGTCCCTTTTCAGAAACCCTATAGCTTCCCCATTCACCTTAGGAACAGCCAGCGGAGCATCGTTTGGAGTAACCCTGTTCATTTCTTTTTTCAGCTTTGGCGGATTAATGGGAATGTCGCTTACTTCCCTGTCAGCTTTTCTCGGAGCAATTCTGTCGGTCTCCATAGTTTATTTCGCTTCGGCAGGCAGGAAAAAATTCAACCCCAATTCAATGATCCTTACCGGCGTAGTAATAAATTTTTTCTTTTCAGGACTCATACTTTTCATTCAGTATCTTACCGATCAGGCTAATGCGGTCAGGATAACAAGATGGACAATGGGCGGACTGGATGTAGTCGGAATGAACTCCGTTTACTTCGCGGCATTTGTCTTTACAGCAGGATTTGTTATCATCTATAATTTCAGGGATGACCTCAACCTTCTCTTTATCGGCGAGGAAATTTCGGTTTCGAGAGGCGTTAATATCGACAGATCAAGAAAATACCTTTTTATCTTTTCTTCACTTATGATCAGTTCGATAGTTTCCTTTACGGGACCGATCGGTTTTATAGGTATAATAGCGCCGCATATAGCATCTAAATACTTCGGAAGGAATTACAGGACTCTTCTTCCGACCTCGCTTATGACAGGAGCTATAATACTTCTGGTATGTGATATGATATCAAGAACCATTCTGTGGCCGGCTGAGATCCCGGTGGGAATAATAACCGCCCTGATCGGCGCGGTATTCTTTATAAGGATAATTTCAAAATGAATTGTTTAAATCTAAAAGGAGCTGGTATGAAAAGACAGTTAATATCGTTGTTTGCTTTAACGCTGATTTTTGCATTTATTTTTTCATGCGCGGAAAAAAAGGACAGTCTGCCCGCCAAACCCGAAGTTCAGCCCGTTATACCTGACAGCATAGTAATTGACACGCTGAAAGTCGATTCATTGATAACTGAAATTATCGAATTGGACACATTATTCGTAGATACGCTCATGATCGACTCTTTCAGCATCGACACTTCAAAAGTTATACCTTCAGAACAAACAGAGACTTCTTTCTGGAACGATATTAAGATCATGGGATTAAAAGGAAATCTCCGATCACTGTCGGAAACGACATATAAAGCTCAGGATAAGTTCGGCGAGATAGTTAAAGGTCAGATCACCGGAAAAAGCAGCGTGATACTATTTGAAACGACCGGAATGATAAAAGAAGAGCAGTATTTCGATCCCAAGGGCAAACCTTTAAGCACAAAAAAGAATATGTACGACAGCAAAGGAAATAAGATCGAAAACGCCTTCAGACCGGACGGTAAACTGGATAATTCAAAGAAAATCAGCTATGACAGCAAAGGTAATATAACCGAAGAGACGATTTACAATCCGCAGGGACTTCTAGAAAGCAAATACAAATATAAATATATCGACAGGAAACTTACCGAAGCATGCCTGTACAATTCTGAAGGCAACATTTCAAATATAGAGCTTTACGGCTATGATATCAACGGAAATAAGACTGAGGAGAGCTTCTACAATTCTGAAGGAGAATTGATCGACAGCCACAAATTTATAATTGAGACCGACGAAGAAGGCAACCGTAACGTGAAAGATATCTTCGTTACTGACGGAGTCGAAAACATTTCCTGGGAGAAATTCAGCAGAGAAGGATACAGGGTCGCTCAGGGCTCCGGACGATCGGGTGACGAGAAAAGTTCTTTCACAGAATACAAGTATGACGCATCCGGGAATGTGATCGAAGAGACAGGGAACGATCCCGTGCTTTACCTGAAATATGAGTATGAATATGACGCAGCAGGCAACTGGGTTAAGAAAACAGCTTACGAGAAAAAAAGTCTTGAAAATAAAATATGGCTGCCGAAATATATTACAGAGAGAACTATCACTTATTACGAATAATAATAAATTCCTTTGTTTTCGGACGGTTTTTTTGTATTATATACTTATGAAGAGATATTTCACAAATATCCGTTCCACCTAAAACCAAACAGGGAGTCTTATCATGATGAAAGAAAAGGTAAGGATTAAGTGTGCTTCATGCGGAGAAGAGATCGGAGAACTGCACAAATCACCGGAAAAAAAGTATATGGGCTGCGGAAGCTGCGGTAAAAGGACTTTGGTAACGATCAATAAGGACGGATCTGTCATAACCAAATTATACGAAGAAAAACATATTCTTCATCCAAACACTGAAAATGCAGTAAAAAGCTCGCTGAAAAAATAACATTATTTTTGTATTTTAACCTTAAAAGGGCTGCGGATGCAGTCCTTTTTGTTTGTTGACTTTAACGATTAAAATTTATATATTTGCGCCGAACTAATAAGAAAGAAGACCGATGAAAGACAATATAAGAAACTTCTGCATCATAGCGCACATAGACCACGGAAAATCCACTCTTGCCGACAGGCTTCTGGAGATTACAGGAACACTGACCAACCGCGAAATGAGAAATCAGACGCTTGACAATATGGATCTTGAGCAGGAGCGCGGGATCACCATTAAATCGCATGCGGTAACTATGAGTTATACTGCGAAAGACGGCAAAACTTATATACTTAACCTGATAGACACTCCCGGGCATGTGGATTTCACCTATGAAGTTTCAAGAAGTATAGCAGCATGTGAAGGCGCGATATTGGTAGTTGACGCTTCTCAGGGTATAGAAGCGCAGACATTATCCAATTTGTATCTGGCTATGGGACATGATCTTGAAATAATTCCGGTTGTCAATAAGATCGACCTTCCTGCCGCCCAGCCTGAACATGTGGCTAAGCAGGTTAAGGATCTGATAGGATGCATCGATTCGGAAATAGTTTATACTTCAGCTAAAACAGGTGTCGGAGTTGACGAACTGCTTGAAAAAATTATCACGACTGTTCCTCCCCCTCAGGGTGAAGATGAAAAGCCTCTTCAGGCTCTGATCTTTGACTCAATGTACGATCAATTCAGAGGAGCTGTAGCTTATATCAAAGTTGTGAACGGCACAATAAAACAGGGTGACAAAATAAAGATGTTCAACCAGAATTCTCTTTTTGAAGTTGAAGAGATCGGCATCTTAAAACTTGACAGGTTTAAGAGGGATGTTCTGGCCGCAGGTGAAGTCGGATATCTTATCACGGGCACAAAAAGCGCAAAAGATATTAAGGTCGGAGATACGGTAACTTATGCTAAGAACGGCTCTGATCTTCCTTTACCGGGATATCAGGATATTAAGCCCATGGTATATTCAGGCGTATTCCCAGTCAGCACAGAGGATTACGATGACCTGAAAGATTCTCTTGAAAAGCTCAAACTTAACGATTCGTCGCTTGTCTATACACCGGAAAGCTCGACCGCCCTCGGGTTCGGCTTCAGGGTAGGATATCTCGGACTTCTTCACATGGAGATAGTACACGAAAGACTTGAGCGCGAATACGATATGTCTGTGATAAATACATTTCCGAACGTTACATATAATGTTTATCTGACTTCAGGCGAAATGGAAGTAGTAAACAATCCTAAAGATTTCGATATGAGCAAGAATATTCAGAGGGTTGAAGAACCTTTCATACATGCCCAGATAGTTACACTTACAGAACACATAGGCTCTATCATGAAGCTTTCCCTCGAAAGAAGAGGTACATATAAAGGCACAGATTATCTCGACGAGACCAGAGTAGTTTTGAAATACGAATTCCCGTTGTCCGAAGTAATATTCGACTTTTTTGACAAGCTGAAATCAATCTCGAGAGGATATGCCTCGTTCGACTATGAAGTGGCCGGTTATCAGGCAACGGATATGGTAAGGCTTGATATCCTCTTGAACGGCGAAAAAGTTGATGCCCTTGCCGCTATTATCCATAAAGATAAGGCCTATCATTACGGCGAAAAGATATGCAGGAAGCTGAAAGACATAATTCCGCGCCAGATGTTCGACTGCGCTATCCAGGCTGCTATAGGCTCGAGAATAATCTCAAGATCTACGGTGAAAGCGCTGAGAAAGGATGTTCTCGCCAAATGCTACGGCGGAGATATCTCAAGAAAGAGAAAACTGCTCGAGAAACAGAAAAAGGGTAAGAAAAAAATGAAGCAGATCGGTTCGGTGGAACTGCCTCAGGAAGCATTTTTAGCTCTTTTGAAAGTGGATGAATAGATCAAAATATATCATATTTATAGTTGTTTTGCTGTTGATTCTCGTCAGTAAAGTTATCGTGTTTGAATTCTACAAAGTTACTTCGGCTTCTATGTCTGATACTATTCTACCTGGCGATTTCATTCTTATAAACAGGCTTGTATTCGGTACGCACACTCCCAACAGAATAACTGTTCCTTTTGTAAACAAAAGCTTTTCTATACCTTCTGCAAAGATACCGCCTCTAAGAAAGATAAGAGAGGGCGATATTATCGTTATTCAGAACAGGAATTACCCGGAATGCGAGAATAATCTTGTTAAGAGAGTTGCGGCTGTCGAAGGCCGGTCGATAACTATGATAGATGACAATATTTTTGTTGACGGTATTCTTTATAACGAATCAGCGGCAGCCGGTGATTCTACAGAAATTATGATGGATGAAAACACCTTATATGATACTTTTATAGTTCCGGAAGATAAACTTTTCGTTCTCGGTGATAATTTTTTAACCAGCTATGACTCAAGGGATTTCGGATTTGTGGATACTGATGAAGTTATAGGTAAAGCGGTTATAATTTACGCATCTAAAGACATTGACGGAAACTTCCGCTGGAAAAGATTCTTTAAATATCTTGAATAAAAGTTTTATTTCCCTTTAACTAAAGGAAAATCCATCCCTTTCGAATCAACTACGGGATATTGAGCTTCCTGCCTGTATTTTTTAGTTATTTCGGGCAATTGTTCTTCAATATATCCCATCAGCTTTCTGACGGTTATATTCTCGCCTTTTGAAGCGGCTTTGCCGTTCAATCCTTCAAGTAAAGTATAAGTAAATACTCCGTGCCCGAGATCTTTGACTTCTGCCGCGAACTGGTCTTTCGACGATGCGGCTACGACATGCACACCCGTAGCTCTTGACAATTGAGATAAAGCCTTCCTGTCTTCAAACCCTCTGAAAGCTAAAAGTACGGCTCCTGATTTACAGGCGTCTATAAGCATAAGAACTTTCTGAGCTTTAATGTTCTTTATTGAATTTGATAATTCATCCGATGAAATGGCTTTAGCTATAACATCTTCCTCCCGTTCGGGATAAGTCAGTTCGTGAGGAATAAAATACCATTTCTCGTTTAAACTCTCGCCATGCCCTGCAAGATAAATCAGCACAACGTCCTGAGGTTCAGTGTTCTGAAGCTCTTTCAGCTTTGATAATATTCCTTCTTTTGTTGCCTGATCATTATAAACATCCAAAATCCCGGTTTTCTTGAAAAGCGCTTCGCTGTTGTTTTTGAAAAAATCAGCTATAGCTTTAGCGTCCGGTTCCGCATAATTCAAATTAAGCGCAGGATTCTTGTATTCATTTATTCCCACCGACAAAACGAAAAGTGAAATATCTTTCTCAGGCGCGAGCAGTTTAATGATTATCTCTGACGGATTTGACTCTGTCCTGTCGCTGCTGAAACCGATGGCTTTGAAAATATTTTTACCGTCAACAAGAGTTACTGTGTATGATTTTAAGCTTTCATTGTTCTTCGGAGTGATCTTTATTCCCCTTGTATCCTCGCCGATCGCTTTTCCGTTATGATACAGCCTGATCTCGTCTATCCCTCCGCCCATATCCTTAGCGGAGATCGTGATCTCAATATCTTCGGTCTTTGACCGCGAATTATTTTCAGGAGAGATTATTTTTACTTCAGGCGGTAAAGCTACACCCTGCCTGATATCCGTAACAGGCCGAACATCTTTCCCCTGTAAAACGGAAGCTACATAAGCCGGATCATAATATTTTTCATAGAAATTATCTATCGAGTAAACCTGACTCCCGACTCTTACATTTATATATTTCGCTCCGTTCGGAGAGGCATTGAAATAGCCTTCGGGGGTCATTATTATCCATTCTCCGTCTGCAAAGGTGACGAACCTTGCGATCTCTTTTCCTGTTTTAATATCGCTTAATGCAACACTTTTATCATTACCGCTTCCTGACAAAATGTGCTTACCGTCGGGACTGAAAGCGATCGACGACACCCAGTCTTTATGCCTTTTAAAAGATATTATTTCATTTTCTTTTTCCATATCCCATAAAGTGATCAAACCGTCAATATCACCGGTCAGGAATAATTTCTTATCATCTGATAATGTAATTTTTCTGATATCCTTATATCTGCCGTCGTAACCTTTCGGTGAAAATGTTTTTATTACTTTTACTTTTTCAAGATCATATAGCTTCACCAGACCTCTTGAAGACACCAGACACATATTCGCTTCAATAAATTCAAATGCTTCAGAATTTCCAGACTGCTCGTTTAGTTCATAAAGTTTTCTGCCGGTCTGAATATCCCACACGCCTAAATTCAGATGTGCAAGCCCCGAAATAATTGCTTTAGTATCATTATCGAAAGTTCTAATGCTGAGAAAATACCCGTCAGAATTCTCTAATTTAACGGGAGCTGAGTTTTTGCCGTAAAGCTTTACTATTCTTAAATTAAAAGGGGATTCTTCATTATCTCTGAGATTACTGAATGCATACTTTCCGTTTTGAGAGAAGTATATGTAATTATTCTCTTTCTCCACCCTCCCCGAAAAAACTGTTTTATTAAGCTTTGTATCTATTACTTCAGTAACTCCTGTTTCTTCATTTTCAATACTGACCTGATTAGAAAAATACCCTCTGTTTCCAATATTTAAATCATTTGAATCCAAGTTCGAACCGTGTAATTTGAAGCTTTTTTTACTTGTTAGAATATTTATATTAGAATCAATATTATAAAAAGCTGCTGCCGGACTTTCAGATTCATCCTGCAAAACTGATGAAATTCCGCTTCTCAGATCATAAAGAATTATCTGGTCTGCCGAGGAAGAGTGAAATACCACCATATTCCCGTCATTCGACACTAAATTATAACAACGCCCTGATCTAAAATACGATACGACATCAGTCTCAATCGTTTCTATGCTGTCATTCTCTAAATAAAAATATCCGATAAAACCATCTTCGCCGGCTATAGTCAGCCTCCCATCCTCTCTGATTGCAAGATCAGAGATCTCTCCCTCAGCCTGAATTTTATGGTTAGTTTCCCGAGAGGTTACTATGTCGATCATTTTTAAATGATTATCTATTGTCAGAAGGGCTATTTTTTTACCGTCCTTCGAGAGAGCCCATGAGTAAATATAATTGCTTCTGAAGGCATAGCTGAATATCGGTTGTTTTGTCTCAATATTCCAAATATCAATTGAATAGGAATCTATCTGACTTATATTCAGATCTCCCTGTTCTGTAACAACATTGGGTTCAGTAAAGGTGCTGTCCCGGATAGATGATATTGTTAAAATATCCTCTGAATCAGGCATGAACCTCATACCCTTTTTTCTATAGTTAAATATATTATGATCTTCTTTAAATTCTATCTCTGTTTTGAGCTTCATTGTGCCGGTATCGAATATTTTAATTTTATTCTGATCTACAGCAAAGAGTTTATCATCGTCCGAAATTGTAATTCCGCCAATATAATCAAGCCCATTGTCCTCTGTTGAAGTCTGCAGTGAGTCGATTTTCATTTTTTCCAGATCACAGATCTTTATTGCACCTTCTTCCGCAGGGCTGTCAATAGTTAAAAATCTTCCGCTTTTTGAAATTGCCATTGAGTAAACTTCATAATTAAAAAATGTTTTAATTTCTCTTTTTGCATTCATATCCCAGACAGTCGTTCCTTTTCCTCCATTCGTGATCATGCGGGAATCGTTTGCATTGAAAGCAACCTGTCTAACATCCAGTCCCAAAGCCTGAATAAATACTTCCACGGACTGAATTTTTTCCGATATTATAACTGAATTTTCAGTTTTACTGCTGCATCCAAAAATGAATGTGAGAGCAATTATAGCTGATAGATATTTATATTTTTTCATTATAAGGTCTTTATTTAAAAGTCTTTATCTCTAAAACCTGCTCAACAAACTCGGCTGTCTTTGAGTTTTTGCCTTCTTTTTTTGTGATCTTGATCCCTCTTGTCTTGACTCCGGTGTCCTCGGGTTTCTCACCTATGACATAAAGAACGTCCGCGTTCTCGACTTTTACATCGCCGAGCTCGGCTGTGCTTGCGTAAACAACAATTTTTTCAGCTCCGAAAGGCGGATTGACTGTCAGTTCATATTTATCCGTTCCCGAAGGCAAGGCATATACTGTTCCGCCGTTAAAATAATTATCCTTTCTGAACGGATTAGGCAGTATTTGAACCTGAGTTCCGTCATTCTGCACATATACCACCCTTGCAAAGAACGGCTTGTTGCCTTTCATGAACAAGCTTATCTTTTCACCGGCCTTGAATTCCGTCTGATTTTTATCTGTCCACAGCTTTACTGTTAAAGGAGCGGTCGGAGAATCTATCATATCGCCTTTTCCTGGTTTTGATGCGATCTCTTTCGGAGTCACCTCGACCTTCAATGTGATCTTGTAGCTCTCGCCCATCATTTCATCTTTGAACCATTCGCCTTTAAGTTCTTCAAGAACTTTAACTACAGCCTGCGAGAAAGCTTCCAAAAGATCCTTTTCAGTCACATAATCCCTTACGGTAGTCTCCGATGAAATAAAAGTGCTCGCGTTCTCTGAAGCATTCCGCTTTGCGTTGGCTTTAGCTTCATCCATAGTCTCTTTTTTACTCTTAGTATCGCCCATGCTCGCTGTCCCGGTAGCTTCAATAATTACAGACTGTGCGGCAAAAAGACCTGTAACAAGAATAAAAAGTGTAATTGAAATATAGTTTTTCATTTTTTTACTCCGTTTAAATTACTTCAATTTAATAAGACACTCTGTTTTATGCAAATATATTCAATCATTGGACTTCCCGTTTATATTTTTAAATCATGCTTGAAGGTAAAACACTGATACCTTTATATTTCATTTTCTGCTTACCGCCGTAAATAAGAAAAGCATCGTTAGCATCTACCCCAGATAAATTAATAAAGTAATTCAGTCCATCAAGAAAACTGCTGCTGAATGTTTCACCGGATTTTATTTCGACAGGGATCAGATTCTGACCGTCTTCAATTATCATATCCACTTCGTGCCCTGTAGAATCTCTCCAGAAATAAAGATATGGAAGTTCTTTTCTGTTGTATGCAGATTTTATGAACTCTGATATTACAAAACTTTCGAATATGTTTCCTTTGTATGGGGATTGCCTGATATCTTCAGGCTTTTTTATCCCGAGAAGGTAACATAAAAGTCCTGAATCGTAAAAATACAGTTTTGGGCTTTTAATAATTCTTTTTGAATAATTCTTATGATAAGGATGATGCCTGTAAGTTATAAAGCTTATCTCAAGAATGGAAAGCCATCTCTGGGCAGTCATATTGCTTATACCGCAATCTGCAGCGAGAGATGATAAATTTAGAAGCTGACCGACCCTGCCTGCGCATAATTTAACAAAATCGGTGAATAGGTTTATATCTCCGACATTTATAATTGACCGTACATCTCTCTGAACATATAACTGAAAATAATCACTCAGCCATTCCTGTGGCTCAAGATTTTTATCGTGTATCCTTGGGTAGAATCCGGTGTGAATTGATTTATAAATTTCAAATTCATCTTTGTTTGATCTTCTTTCTAAATCCGCTGTATTTAATTCTAATGGCTTTTCGCCTTCAAGCTCTCTCTTTGTAAAAGGCATCAGGTAGAAAATGCTTGCTCTGCCTGCCAAAGACTGCGATATACTTTGCAGAAGAAGAAAATTCTGAGAGCCGGACAGTATGAACATTCCGTTTATTTTCTCTGCATCAACTATACCCTGCATGTATGAAAAAAGGTCAGGAACTCTCTGAGCCTCATCAATAATAACACCTTTTCTGTATTGTGACAAGAATCCTCTCGGGTCGTCATACGCGTATTTTCTGCTGTCGGGATCTTCAAGGCTAACATAATCGTAATCGGGGAAAATATATTTTAGTAGCGTAGTCTTGCCGGACTGGCGCGGACCCGTTAAAGTAATTACGGGATATTTCTTAGCCGCATACCTAAGTTTTTGTTCTAAAGCTCTTTTTATCATTGCGTTTCTCATTCTTTGCAAATTTAACTTTCATTGTTAAATTTACAATACCACGATCTATTAGTCAAGAAATTTCTTACTTCTTCATCTTCTTCGCGATCTCGGTGACTGCGAATGAAGCTACATCATCGGCGTAGTTGCCGGGTCCGAATCCGGCGTCATATCCTAGTTCCTTTGCGAGCTCGTGAGATATTCTCGGTCCGCCTGCGATCAGGATGACTTTTTCCCTTAAACCTTCAGCTTCGAGAAGCTC
>Ga0154584_1060_pt1 | contig 33596 bp, 29 predicted proteins | sample RifGroF2_FD_116013 | JGI IMG/M metagenome (GOLD analysis project Ga0154584, IMG submission 116013) | Candidatus Delongbacteria bacterium GWF2_40_14
TGAGACTAAAATGGCTGAATCTCCTGAAGTCGTAATGAAATTTCTTGATAAGATCGCGACTAAAGTCGAGACTATTTCGAAGAAAGAATATCAGGAGATCATCGGGATCAGAAATAAAACAAAAAAGATCAAATCCGATGTCATGATGCCTTGGGAAATGTCATACTGGTCAAACAAGCTTAAAGAAAAAATGTACTCGTTTAACGAAACTGAAGTCAGCGAATATTTTGAAGCAAATGCTACTCTTCAGGGATTCTTTGATATTACCGGAAAAATTTATGGGCTGAAGTACGAAAAGATAAAAGGAATACCGGTTTGGCATAAGGATGTTACGGTTTATAAAATAAAAGACGAAAAGAAAAAACTTAGAGCGTATCTATTTGTTGACCTTTACCCCAGAACAGGTTTAAAAAGACCCGGCGCATGGATGAATCAGTATGTTTCAGGAAAAACCTTAAAAGGAAAGGAAACTATACCGCAGGTCGGAGTTCACTGTAATTTTACTCCGCCGGTAGGAAAAAAGCCCGCGCTTTTAAGATTCGATGAAGTTACAACACTTTTCCATGAATGCGGACACGCTTTACACGGCGCTTTAAGTCTGACTGAACTTTCCTCCACTTCAGGTGCTCATGTAAAGTGGGATGTAGTAGAATTACCTTCATCATTCCACGAAAATTTTGCTACGAGCAAAGAAGGTTTAAAAATAATCACAAAGCATTATAAAACAGGTAAAACTATGCCTGCGGCACTGATGGACAGGCTGATCAAATCAAATAATTTCATGGAAGCCATAAACACAAGAAGACAGGTGACATTCGGAATGTTCGACATGAGCCTTCATCACAATGAAAGTATGAACGCAAAAATGCCGTCCGCCCATGAAATTTACAAAAAAATGTACATAAAATATAACGAAATGCCTTTTATTGAAGATTCTTACATGGAAGCGGCATTTACGCATATTTTCGCCGGCGGATACGCTGCAGGATATTACAGCTATATGTGGGCGAACATCCTTGATGCCGACGCATTTTCAGCATTCGAAGAGAAAAAATCAATTCTCGACAGAGAAATGGGAAGGAAGTTCATGGAGAATATCCTTGAAAAAGGCGACAGCGAGGATATGAATGTTCTCTTTAAAAAGTTCAGAGGCCGTGCTGTAAGTGAAAAACCGTTGCTGAAGAGACTGGGTATAAAAGTTAAATAAGAAGAACAGATGATTAAATCATCGAAGGGTTTTTCACTTGTTGAGCTTATAACAGTGACAGCTATTGTAGCCGTACTGGCCGGAACCGCTCTTATATCTTATAGGGTTTATATAAAAAGGGCGGTGATATCGGCTCTTAAAAGCGCTGTGATGGTAAATGTTCAGCTGATACAGGCTCACTACGATATAAACGGGTACTGGATCACGGATGATCCCGAAAATGAGAATCTGACTACGGCGGAAGAGCTTGAGGCCGCGGGACTGGCGACGCGCAACTGGTCTGGCGAATTTATAATGCGGGTGTTCAAAAGAGAGGGGTACCCTCATGTAATAGCACGGGAAGAGATAGCACACCATAAATACAATATTGAAGTGGATTACCATTTTAAAACAGGAAAACTCAGGGTAACTGAAGAAGGTGAAGAAATAGAGTGAAAGATTATAGAGAAATACGAAAGTCTGTAGAAAAAAAATACGATTCTCTGCTTTCAGAATTCGCCTGCAAGAATTCAGATGCGATAAGAATTGGAGAGGATTCTGACGAAATTAGACCGCCTTTCTCTATAGACAGGGACAGGATAATGTATTCCGGCGCATATAAACGACTGGCAGGTAAAACCCAGGTGATATATTTTTCATCCCTCTTGGACGAGCAGATAACAAACAGGATAGTTCACATTCAGTATGTTGCTCAGGTTGCCAGAACAATAGGGAAGGCTCTTTCTCTAAATCAGGATCTGATAGAAGCGGCTGCCCTCGGGCACGATCTCGGACACACTCCTTTCGGTCATGACGGCGAAAAATATCTGGACAGGCTCTGCAAAGATTACGGGATCGGAGGATTTTCACACAATGTTCACAGCCTTTATATTGTAGAAAAAATGTCTTATAAAGGCAAGGGGATGAACCTAACGCTTCAAACCAGAGATGCGATCGTTTCTCACAACGGCGAGATCGATGAAGACAGACTTGCGTCAGATCCCGATAAAACGGAATCTGATGTTCTAAAATATCTTGACAGAAAATTTATTCCAGACCCTTTGGATGTTCCTATGACGCTTGAAGGATGTGTTATCAGGATGTCGGATACGATAGCATATATAGGAACAGATATAGAGGACGCAATACATCTGGGTCTGTTATCAAGAAGCGACATTCCCCAAAATGTTTCAAATATACTCGGGAAAAACAACAGTTCAATAATTGATACGCTTGTAAAAGATATAATAGTTAACAGCTGGAACAAAAACCATCTAGAATTTTCTAAAAAGACGGCAGATGCGCTAAGGGAACTCAAACAGTTTAATTACAGAGCGATATACCTGAACGACAAACTGAAGCCCGAAAGAAGGAAGATCGAGAAAGGATTCAATATACTTTTTGAATCTTTTTCCGAAGATATTGAAACAGGGAACAGAAATTCTGACATTTACAGACATTTTCTCGACCAGAAGAACGAAGAATATATGAGCAGAACAAAAAATGCGGAAAAAGTTAGGGATTTTATCGCAAGTATGACAGACAGGTATTTTAAATATCAGCTTGAAAAAATAACAATTCCGTTGGTAAATTTATAGATTTGATGAAATTATTTAACTTTATTGTTGTGATTGAAGGATAACAAAGTTATATTGAGATTAGTAGAAAGTATAACAAAAGCAGAACTGAGGAGCATAAATGGCTAAATTCAAAAGAGGACAGGTTGTCAGGTTAAGATCCGGAAGTCCGGACATGACGGTTAAAACGGTGATCGGCGAAGAAAAAAAGATGCCTTTTACTCTTATCGATGAGGCATGGAGGCAAAAAGGGCTGGCTGACGGTGATGTGATATGTGTATGGTTCGAAGGAAACACATCCAAGGAAGACGGTTTCAGTGCTGAGCTGCTGGATCTGACAAGATAAGATCTAAAAAACCACAGCCGAATGACTTTGTTTATTATGCCGGCCTGTTACCTTATAAACTTGACAACTATGGTCAATTTTACTATCTTACAGGCCGTTTTTAATTTTTAAAAAAAGGTGGACAAAATGTTCCGCAGAATGAAAAAATCTAAAATACACAGAGCTACAGTTACAGATGCCAATCTGAATTATCAGGGGAGCATTACGATAGACTCAGACATTTTAGAGGCAGCGGATATACTGGTCGGGGAACAGGTCCAGGTAGTCAATATAAACAACGGATCAAGGGCGGAAACATATACGATCGAAGGCGAGAGAGGCAGCGGCACGATATGCATGAACGGCGCGATCGCAAGACTTGCTCAGCCTGGGGACATTATAATCATCATAAGTTATGCCGATTATTCTGAAGAAGAACTAAAGAATTTTAAAAGCATAACGGTCAAAGTTGATCAGAACAACAAAATAACGGATACATACAGGGAATAAGCTGATGCTGAGCCTATTTTTTTTGATTTTGGGTTTTATACCATTAATCTACGGTGCTGAATTGCTGGTTGACGCATCATCTTCATTAGCTAAGCGGATGGATATACCGAATATTGTGATCGGCCTTACGATCGTTGCGTTCGGCACTTCTGCTCCCGAGCTTATCGTGAATGTGTTCTCATCAATAGACCATAATTCAGATATTGTTTTGGGCAATGTGCTGGGAAGCAATATATTCAATCTGTTCGGCATTTTAGGTGTTGCCGCAATAACCTATCCGCTGACTGTAAAAACCAATACTACATGGATCGAAATTCCGCTTTGCTTGCTTTCTTCTGTAGTCCTGCTGGTCGTAGCCAACGATATGTTTCTTGACAGCGGAACAGTTTCTGTAGTTAATAGGGTTGACGGAATAATTCTGCTGCTGTTTTTCGTTATATTCATAGGTTATAATATCCAGATGATGAAGACCGGCAGCTATACTGAAACGGTGCCCGTAAAATCATTTTCAGTAAAAAAAGCTGTAATTCTGGTCATTACGGGATTAGCCTTACTGGTGATCGGAGGTAAGGTAATCGTGACCTATGCAGTTGAACTGGCGACCGATCTCGGAATATCTCAGCGGGTAATAGCCCTGACTATCGTATCAATCGGTACATCGCTTCCAGAACTTGCTACTTCGGTTGTAGCCGCGAAAAAGAAAAATGTAGATATTGCGATAGGGAACATTGTCGGGTCGAACATTTTCAACATATTTTACGTTTTAGGAGCATCCGCTGTAATTTATCCGGTTGGAAAACAGCCTTTGTCGAATATTGATATATTTGTTAATATATTTGCAAGCTTATTAGTGTTCACTTTTATTTTTACCGGAAAAAATAGAAAGATAGACAGGCTCGAAGGCGGTTTGCTGATATCCTTTTATGTAGCATACATAGTCGCTCTAATTCTGATGTAATTGCGCAATCCGGAAAATTAAAAAAAGCCTCGGATTGAGGCTTTTTTCATTATTTGAATATTGACTGATTTCTTTCGGGACCGACCGATACGATCTCGACAGGGACTTTAGTGATATTTTCAATATAATCAATATACTTTTTAACATTTGCAGGAAGATCGTTATATTCTTTTATTTCTGAAATATCTTCTTGCCATCCGTCCAGTTCTTCATAAACAGGTACGCATTTTTCCAGAACATTGGAAACAGGCAAGAATTCTTTTAAAATTTCATTTTTATATTTATAGCCGACACAGACTTTTATTTTTTCAAGTCCTCCAAGGACATCTATCTTTGTCAGCGCCAGCGATGAAATCCCGTTCACTCTTACCGAGTATCGGGCTATGAGGGCGTCGAAATAACCGCATCTCCTCGGCCTTCCGGTAGTTGCCCCGACTTCGAACCCCTTTTCAGATAAATGTTTACCGGCGTCGTCAAAAAGTTCAGTTACGAACGGACCGTTGCCGACTCTTGTTGTGTAAGCTTTCATAACGCCGATTACGCTGTCAATTTTAGTAGGGCTTATGCCGGTCCCGGTACATACTCCGCCGCTTGTCGTATTCGAGGATGTTACAAAGGGATATGTTCCGTGATCGATATCCAGAAGCGTTCCCTGTGCGCCTTCGAACAGGATCGATTTTTTATTTTCGAGAGCTTCTTCGATCATAATAGAAACATCTTTAACATACGGCTTAACAGTTTCAAATTTATCAAGGCATGCGGCATAGATAGCATTAAAGTCGAATTTATTCTTTTCACCGTACAAAGCTTCAAAAAGCTGATTTTTCGAGTCAATATTGCTCTTTAGAACTACAGGAAAATACTCTTTATCCAAAATATCCACTACTCTTATTCCGCATCGCGTGATCTTATCCTGATAAGCCGGACCGATGCCTTTAAAAGTTGTACCGATCTTTGTTTTACGATTGTTTTCAACAGCCCTGTCGATCTCCTTGTGATAAGGCATGACTACATGAGCGTACGGACTTATGAACAGTCTTCCTTCAGGTCTTATGCCTGCATTTTTCAATGTATCAAGTTCTGAAATAAATGAATCATAATCGAATACTACTCCGTTTCCGATCGCAGAAACGGTGTTTTTATTCAGCACGCCTGAAGGGATCATGTGTAGAATGAATTTTTTGTCATCGATCTTAACGGTGTGCCCCGCATTTGCTCCGCCCTGATAACGCACAACAAGATCTGCGCCTGAGCTTAAAAGGTCAATTATTTTTCCTTTTCCTTCGTCTCCCCACTGAGCCCCGACAGCTATCCTAACGCTCATTTAATTATCCTCCAAAAAAAAACAAGTTTAGAAACTCTAAACTTGTTTAAAGTTTTAACGGTTTTGATCACGCTTTTTTCAGGTGTCTCTTCCTGTGGTGAAAATTTTCCCAGACTACGACAATCGGTGCTGCAACATATACTGAAGAATAGGTACCGACGATCATACCGATAAGAAGAGTAACCGTCAGATCTCTGATAACTTCTCCGCCGAATATGATCAGGATAATAACGACCATGAAGGAGCATGCACCTGTAAGTAATGTTCTGACGAGAGTTTCATTTATCGAAGTATTAACCATCTTTTCAAAATCCATGCCTTCAAGTTTCTTTATATTCTCTCTTATTCTGTCAAAAACAACGATAGTGTCGTTTAGGGAATAACCGAGAATAGTCAAAAGAGCTGCAATAACGGGAAGTGAAATTTCATAACCGAAGAAGAAACCGAGTATAGAAAGTATTCCGACAGTTATTGAAACATCATGAACAAGGGCCATAACGGCTGCAACCGCAAATTTAAACTGGAATTTTATTGTAATGTATAAAAGAATAAGCAGAACCGTCCAGAATATTGCCTGAATTGTTGAACTTTTCAGCTCATCACCCACTTTGGGTCCTATGCTTGTTGATTGTCTTACTTCATATTTATCTTTTCCGAATTTTGTGTTCAGGACTTCAGTTATGTTTTTTTCGAGAGTTTTAATATCCTGCTGAGCGGTTTCTACTTTAAGCACCACTTCAGTTCCGAATTTTTCTGTATTCTGGTCGCTGAATTCCTGTATTTCAATACCCGCGAAATCTCCTGCTGAAAATGCGTTCCTTATATCTGAAATGTTCACTTTCTCATAAAATCCGGCCTGCATCAGATACCCGCCGTTGAATTCAATATTATAATCCAGACCTTTCTGCATTACGATAAAGAGCAATCCGACTACGATAACAGACGCCGAGATCAATAGAGCGGTCATCTTGAATTTCATAAAATCGAATTTTGTTTTTAAAGCCATTTTATTTCTCCTTTGATTACGGAAGCTTATATACTTATAGATTTTGCGTTTTTCTTCATGAACAGATCTGTCAGCAGTCTTGTCATAACAACGGCTGTGTACATGTTCCATATCAGACCGATCATAAGCGTCAGAGCAAAACCTCTAACGGGACCGGTTCCGAACTGATAAAGTGTTATACCGGCTATGAATGTGGTCAGGTTCGAGTCGAAGATAGTTACAAACGCTCTGTCATATCCTGCATTCAAAGCTGAAAGAATCGTGTTCTTTTCACCCAGCTCTTCCTTAATACGCTCAAAAATTATGATATTGGCGTCAACAGCCATACCGATTGTAAGAACGATACCTGCGATACCGGGAAGGGTTAGAGTAGCTTTAAAATAGCTTAGAGACGCAAGCGTGAATATCGTGTTTAGAAATAACGCTATTACAGCAAAAACTCCGCTTAATTTGTATAAAGCGATCATGAATATAACAACAAGCAAAGAACCTACAAGAGAGGCTTTGACAGAGCTGTTTATTGCGTCGCTTCCCAGAGAAGGTCCGATTATCCTTTTTTCCATAATCTCAAGTGGAGCCTCAAGAGCTCCTGCCTTTAATACGATAGCCATGTCTCTGGCTTCTTCGGCAGTTCCGCCGCCCAAGGTTATCACACCTCTGCCATTCGGTATTCTTACCTGAATATTGGGTGCCATGTAAAGTTTGTTATCGAGTATTATTGCCAGTCTTTTACCGACATTTTTTCCCGTAACTTCAGCAAATACTCTTCCGCCGTCCCTGTTCAGTTCAAAAGGAACCTCCCATCCGCCGGTAGCGGAATTGTCGCCTGCCAGATTTGCAGAAGCTTCAACTATAGAAGTTCCGTCCAGAGAAGCTTTTTTATCAACAAGAAGAATTTCGTAGTACTCTTCATTATTATATACATCCGGTTTGTTTTTCCATACGAATTCGTGATTGCCTAGAACATTCCTTACATTGTCGTTCTTAAGAAGTTCTTCAACTTTCAATTTGTTCTTGCCTTTTACCAGTATCTCGCCTCTCTGTCCCCCGACAAGAAGAGATTTGAAAGGATTGTTCTTTGAAAGCTCTTCATCAGTTGCCGCTGCGGCAGTAGTATCAGCCGCTGAATCAGAGAAAAGCTTGGTCGCATCAGTCGCTTTAGAGGTATCAGTTTTAGCTTCTGTCACGGCAGGAGTCTCAGCCTTGCTTACTGCTGCTGAGTCTGTTGAAATAGCGTTTGACTCTAAATAATCATTCTGGTTTTTAAGCACTATGTCGATATCGTTAACTTTCTGCTGAAGTATCTCATTATCGGCAACTATCTTAAATTCAAGAAATGCAGCCTGGTTTACAAGTTTTGTAGCTCTTTCCTCATCTTTTACTCCAGGTAACTCGACTACGATACGGTGCTTTCCTCTCGGCTGTATGGAAGGCTCCGCGATACCGAACTGGTCTATTCTGTTTCTTAAAACTTCCAGAGTAGTCGTAATGCCTTTTTTTGCAGCGCTGTCAAGAGAAGCAAGAATTTTTTCATCCGATTCGCCTGATCTGCCGAAATAATTATTCATCGGTACATTTTTTTCAGAAAAAGCAGTTTTTACTTCAGCAAGGTAAATCTCTTTGTCTGAACCCGCTCTTGATTTTGCGGCGGCAAGAATATCCTCGAGCTGCTTGTCTTTTTTAGTGGCTTTATTTTTCAGGAGCTGATCGTAATCTATCTCGAGCACAAGGTGCATACCACCCTGAAGGTCAAGGCCTAATGCAAGGCTTTTCAGATTCTGTTTTTCAAAAGCAGCCAATTTTTCGATCTCTTCAGGTGCGAGTGACAGATAATCAGCCTTTTCGCCGTAAGTTTTAATTAGATTGCTTTCCAGTCCTGTAAGGTCCTCGCCTCTTTCTTGCTTTGCCAAAGCTTTGGAAAGATCCGACTTGATCTTGATCTTTTCAACTGTTTGTTTCTCTGATGAGAAATATGTTTGATAAGTAGGAATAAGCGCATAGATTGCCCATGAAAACAAAATAGCGAATATTATCCATCTGATCATGTTGTTGTGCTCTTTCATAAAGAATTAAACCTCCGTACTAGTAAGAAATAGCATTCATTAATTATTCCCGGACAAATTGCCCGAAGGCTGATTTTCCGAAACGATAAATATAAAACTTGGCTGTATAATTGTCAACTGAATTATTTGTTTAAAATTAAGAATTAATCGCTTGACAAGAGAGTTTCTTTAAATTATATTTGCAAGTTCAAAAATTAACGAGCGGCGGAGCGAATAATGTACGCAGTAATTGAAATATCGGGAAAACAGCAGATCGTCAAACAGGACGAAGTTCTAAAGGTTGACAGGCTGAAAGCAGAGACAGGCGAAAGTGTTACCATAACAAAAGTACTGGCACTTGGCGAGGGCGGAAATTTAAATTTCGGAAATCCTTTTATATCAGGAGCTTCAGTAGTTTTTGAAGTCCTTGAGAATAAAAAGGACAAAAAAGTGATTGTCTTTAAAAAGAAGAGAAGAAAGCGTTACGAAGTTAAAAGAGGTCACAGGCAATACCTGTCGGTTATCAAAGTAAAGCAGATTAACAGCAATTAATAATTGAATAATTGATATAAAGAGGCGGATATGGCTCATAAGAAAGGAGTCGGAAGTTCGAGGAACGGACGAGACAGTAATGCGCAGAGACTTGGCGTAAAGCTGTTCGGCGGTCAGTTGGCTCAGGCAGGCTCGATAATCGTTAGACAGAGAGGTACAAAATTTCATCCCGGTCTGAATGTGGGAATAGGCAAAGATCATACTTTGTTTGCTCTTGAAACCGGAAAGGTAAAATTTTTAACCAAAGCTCAAGGCAGGCAATTTGTTGCTATCGAAAAGATAGAAACTGCAGAATAAGGTCTTTTTTAAGACCTTTTTTTTTGATCAAAAATGCAAAAACACTTTCTTAATATTGTTTTGTACCAGCCTGAAATCCCATATAATACCGGAAATATTGGAAGACTGTGCGTCGGACTGAATTCAAAACTTCATCTTATAGAACCTCTGGGTTTTAAAATAACGGATAAAATGCTTAAAAGAGCCGGACTAGATTACTGGAAAAAACTAGACTGTGAAATTTATCCGTCTCTTCAAGCTTTCTTTGATAAAAGGAAAGAAATTAATTTCTATTTTGCATCAACCAAAGCAGAAATATCCTTTTATAAAGCCGAATTCAAGGCAGGAGATTATCTTATTTTTGGCAAAGAGACCGGCGGCCTGCCGGAAGAGTTTCATTCTGCCCATAAAAGTCGAGGACTGATGATCCCGATGTCAGATAAAATAAGATCGATAAATCTTTGCAATTCTGTAGCAGTAATGATGTACGAGGCATACAGACAGATTTATGGGGTTAATGATAAAATATAAAAAAAATGCTTGTTCATTTTAAAATATGTATATATATTTACTGAGTGATTCAAAGAATTAGCTTGAACAGGCTTGGGAAGTTTGTTTTTGCTACGGATTAAATATTAATTAAAAAATTTAAAATAGGAATTTGAAGGAGGGTTAAATGGGAATAAGAGGTACAGTATTCAGAATGTCAATATTAGCCATAATGACATTTTTTGCTTATGCCGGTGCTGAGATCAAGGTCCGTTCGGTGGATGTGACTCCGTTCATGGGAGTATATTTTTATCAGGACAACATGTATGTCAATCTGGATGACAGAGCTCATTTCGGCGGCAGGCTGGGTTATAATATTACAGAGAACTGGGGTATAGAGGCAACTGGCGGTCATGTTGATACAGAAACAAGTGAAGAATTTACAACTCCGGGCGGCAGGTTTATACCGGCAAATACAGACGCGGATTTTTGGACTTTCCATCTTGACGCTCTCTATAATTTTTTCCCGGAAGATCAGGTAAATCCTTATCTGGCATTGGGTGGCGGCGCTTACAATATAGATGTTCAGCATATGGACAGCAATATCGACCCGTTGTTGAATTACGGTTTCGGTATCAAGTATTTTCTGTTGGAGTGGGTCGCTTTCAGAATCGACGCACGACATATACTTGCTATCAACGAGATAGATAATTTCGGAAGCGCAGGCGACGATCTTCATAATAACCTGACTTTTGATGCCGGGCTGAATTTCTCTCTCTGGGGAGAAGGCGCAGACAGGGACAAAGACGGAATACCAAATAAAAAAGACGCATGTCCTGATGTTCCGGAAGATAAAGATGGATTCGAGGATATTGACGGATGTCCTGACCTTGACAATGATAAAGACGGAATTGAAGACATAAAAGACAAATGTCCTAACGAAGCCGAAGACAAAGACGGATTCGAAGACGAAGACGGATGTCCTGATCCTGATAATGACAAGGACGGAATACTTGATGTTGACGACAAATGTCCTAACGACTTCGGTCTAAAAGAATTCAACGGATGTCCTGACAGAGACGGCGACGGTATTTATGACCTTGTTGACAAATGTCCTGACGATCCTGAAGATAAAGACGGATTCGAAGACGAAGACGGATGTCCTGATCCTGACAACGATAAAGACACTATACTTGACATTAACGACAAATGTCCTAACGAAGCTGAATCTTTCAATGGATTCGAAGACGAAGACGGATGTCCCGACAAGATAATTCTTAAGAAAAACGATACTATAACTCTTGAGAATGTTTACTTCAAATCCGGTAAAGCCGATCTGGTTGAAGCTTCTTACCCTTCGCTTGACAAGGTGAAAGCTATATTCAGTGACAACCCGGGCATCAAGATACAGATCGAAGGCCATACAGACAGCCAGGGTTCAGCAGCTTACAATAAAAACCTTTCACAGAAGCGTTGTGAAACAGTTATGAATTATCTGATAAGCAATCTCGGAATACCGAAGGAACAGCTGAATGCAAAAGGCTTCGGAGAAGAAAAGCCTGTTGCGGATAATAAGACTGAAGAAGGTAGGGCTAAGAACAGAAGGATCGAGTTCAGAGTAAGGTAATTTAAACGATAGAACACAAAAAAGGCTACGGTTTTCCGTAGCCTTTTTTTATTGAAAAAGGAGTAATATGGATTATAGAGTTGCGGTATTAGGCGGAGGACCCGGAGGTTATACTGCCGCGATAAGGGCTTCTCAGCTTGGATTGAGTGTAATAATAATTGAAAAAGCTAAGCTTGGCGGTACATGTTTAAACTGGGGATGCATACCCACAAAAGCGATCCTATCGTGTACAGATGTGCTTGATAAAATTAAAAAAAGCGAAGAATTCGGCATCAGGGTGGAGAATGTAAGTTTCGATCTGAAGAAGATCATGCTCAGGAAACAGGAAATTGTAGAAAGCCTTGTTCAGGGTCTTGACAAGCTGTTCAAATTAAGAAAGATCGAAATAGTGAGAGAATCCGGTTGCGTTACAAGTGCAAATGAGATCACAACAGCTTCAGGCAGAAAAATAACTGCGGAGAATATTATTCTTGCGACAGGATCGGAGCCCTTGAATATTCCGTTTTTCAACATTGATCATAAAAATGTGCTTACAAGCAACGACGCTCTTTCGCTTGAAGAGGTACCCGAAAAAATGCTCGTCATAGGCGGCGGTGTAGTCGGATGCGAGTTTTCAGGAATATTCAATGAACTCGGTTCTAAAATAACTATTGTAGAAATGCTTGATTATCTGCTTCCTACAGAGGATAATCAGGTCTCAAGGACGATTCAGACGGCATTCAAGAAAAAGGGTATTGATTTTAAATTAAAGACAAAAGTTGAAGATGTTACAATCCCGAATGATGACGAAGTCCGAGTAAAATTCAGTGACGGAACAGAAGATACTTTCACTAAAGTTCTTGCGGCAGGCGGCAGGTCGGTAAATATTAAGGGCAACGGGATCGACGAGCTTGGTATAGAGCTTGAAGACGGAAGATTTATAAAGATCAATGAATATATGCAGACAAATATACCGAATGTGTATGCTATTGGGGACATTACAGGTAAAATGATGCTTGCTCATGTTGCTTCCGCTCAGGGAATTACTGCGGTATCGCATATTGCCGGAATTAAAAAAGAACTTGATTACAGCTCAATACCGTCTGCTATTTTTACAACCCCTGAAATAGCTTCGGTCGGACTGAGAGAGCAGGAGCTGAAAGAAAGTAATACGGAATTCAGAGTAAGCAGATTTTCTTTTGCGGCAAGCGGAAAGGCGAAAGGAATGGGCGAAACGGACGGATTTGTCAAGATTTTAACAGACAGCACAGGGGAATATGTGCTCGGAGCCCATATAATAGGACCGCACGCATCAGATCTGCTTCAGGAACTTGTGATAGTAAAGGAGAACAAGCTGTCTCTACATAAGCTTATAAATGCTGTACACTCGCATCCTACACTAAGTGAATGTGTTCTGGAGGCTGCAGAAGGAATTTTTAAGATGTCTATACACAGTGTATAAAGAAAAAGCGGGTGTGGCCCGCTTTTTTTATTGAAGAGGATTTTCGCCTATATTTTTTTCAAAGAAATCCGACAGAAGGGATGATACCGATCTCGATGTGCTTACTTTCAGGCATTTATCTGCCAGAATCCTGCATTTTCTCGAATCCAGCCTCCGTATTATCTTTTTAACGACGGGCACTAGAAAAGGAGTAACACTCAATTCTCTTAAGCCCAGACCGATAAGAAGAGGTATCGCGATCGGGTACCCTGCCATCTGACCGCACAATCCCACACCGATATGTTTCTTTTTAGCTGCTCTTACTGTAATGTCCAGCATCTTAATTACGGCAGGATGGAACGAGTCATAAATATTACTGACCCTCTCATTACCCCTGTCGGCAGCCAGTAAATATTGTGTAAGATCATTAGTACCTATGCTGAAAAAATCGACTTTTTCAGCGACAGCTTCAGAGATCATTACTATCGAAGGTATTTCGACCATTATTCCTATTTTAATCTTATTGTTAAAAGAACGGCCTTCGGAAGCAAGCTCCTTTTTCGTTCTTTCGATCAGCTGTTTTGTTTTTGTGATCTCCGATAAATTTGCGACAAAAGGAATAATTATTGAAATATTGTTCCTTCCCGAAGCTCTCAGTATAGCCCTTAAGTGCGACCTCAGAAGTTGAGGATGATCAAATAGGAGTCTCATGCCTCTTACGCCCATAAAAGGGTTGTCTTCTTTTAATGACATCTTGTCATTAAGCTTATCGCCGCCTATATCGAGCAGCCGTATAGTGACTTCTCTGGGGTAGAGTTTTTCAGAAACCTCGTCATAGATCCTGAACTGATCGTCTTCAGAAAGGACGGACAGACTGCTTTCAAAAAGGAATTCAGTTCTGAATAATCCCACGCCGTCGCTGTTCCACTTGATAACGCTGTCGATCTCAAGAGTTGATTGAATATTACTCAATATCTTAATTTTCTGATTGTCGAGAGTTACAGAGGGCATTTTCGAATACTTGAGATCCTCTTCAACCTGCTTCTGCTCCTCGTGCTGTCTTTTCTTATATGATTCAAATGTCGAAGGTTTCGGATTAATGATAATCTTACCTGTATATCCGTCAACTATCATAAGAGAAATGTTATTCAGGTATTTTGTTATCCCCGATACACCGACAACCGCCGGCACTTCAAGCGACTTTGACAGAATAGCAGCGTGACTGGTACTGCCGCCGGATTCCGTAACTATACCAAGTATAAGATCTTTGTTGAAATTAAGAGTGTCCGAGGGGAAAATATTGTTCGAAATTACTATTTGTTTTCCCTTTAGAACAGTTGACAGGTCAACATGGTCAAGTTCCGAAGACATATTTTTTATTATTCTTCTGCATACATCTTCTATATCGAAAGCTCTTTGGGAAAAATACTGATTCTGAAGCTTTTCAAACGCCATCTGGTAATCTTTCATGATCTTGCTTACAGCGTAAGAAGCCTGAACATTGTGAGAAGAAATAAAATAAACGGTCTCATCTATAAGAACCTGATCGTCAATTATGAGGAGGTGAGCATCAAAAATTTTAGCAGCCTCCTGCCCGCCCCTCTTCGCTGCATTTTTTTTATCTTCAACAATATCGGTTTTAGTTTTTTCCAGAGCTGCTTTGTATTTAATTATCTCAGCCTCTATCTCATGATCAGATATCGTTTCTCTTGATACATTCAGAGTTTCATGTACATAGTTGAACGGTGTACCTATCGCTATTCCGGGTGAAGCCGGTACTCCTTTCAATATTTTTTCTTTGATCTTTTTATTCATCTGATCCTATTCTTCATAGAATTTATTTTTGACCAGTTCTTTTAATTCGTTCATACATAAATTCTCATCGGGCCCGTTGCATTTTATTATTATTTCGGAATTAACTTCCGCCGCCAGCATCATAACGCCCATAATAGACTTGGCGTTGACTTCCATTTCATCTTTTGAAATAAATACATCGCAGTCGCATCTCGTCGTTATTTTTACAAGCTGGGCAGCAGGCCGCGCATGAAGCCCGAGCGAATTGATTATTTTTACTTTCTCAACGATCATTTTAACTGGTCCGAATAATAATATCTGTTTACAATTTAACCTGTGATTTTAAAAAAAACAACTAAATGTTTAACAGAATAAGATTTATTATTAGAGAAAGAACAAGCAGATTTCTGAATAGCGTTAATAAATATACTATCCTTCTATAAGTACCGCTTTTAAAAATCTTTATAGCTTCAATTCCTTTTTCATAACCTGATCTTATCCCGTAAAACCGGATAATGAAATTGAAAATATTAAATAAAAGGATTTCTGAAAATACAATAATTACCGTGCAGGTGTCGATAGCAAATCCTGAAATTACAAACTTATTGAGTGCGGTAAGGATTATTACAGGAAGTATGAGCTTATAGACAAGCCTGTCGCCTATAGAACCTATAACAGATGAAAGAATTTCCTTGGTCTTTTCTACACTTTCATCATTATTATTTAGTTCCCGGTTAAGAATAATGCCTAACGCAAATCCTGACAGGTATTCATTTGTGTTGAAAAACCTGAGATGTTTTCTAATAAATTCAGATCTGTCATTGCCCAAAGCGGGAAAAAGACAAAAACACAATCCTTCGCCGAACAAATTTAGGTAATTATAAAATATCCTTATAAAAAATGTTCTAATAGTCAGTGAGAGGACAGTATATGTTCGAAGTTCTTTCATTTTTTCATTTTAAAATTTTTATAGATATAGAAGAGCGCAGGAACAATGCAGAGAAATATTATTATTGCCTCTGAATGGGGTACTGAAATTTTATTTAAAGCTGAATCGACAAGCCCTAAGCTGATAAGTTTTAAAATAGCTGCGACGGCCAAAGAAAAAATAAAGTAAATAATTACGGTAAAAAGAATTCCTTCCTTCAGGTTCGGAACACCTTTGTAGAACAGAAATCTGTCACGGTATTTTTCGAAGTATCTGCGTTTAAAACACATAAAACGCGCAGTAAATTCTGAGATCAGTATGATCAACGCGATCGACAATATAAAGGTAATAACATTTTGTTCCCCCGGCAGGATAATTGAAGCGGTAATAAAATATCCGAACGGATACTCGGGAAAGGCAGTTGTGCCGGAAGGAGTTCTGTTTAAATATATCAGATGCGTGACAGTTGCCGCAGCCAGAACAAAATTCTGATCATAGCCCGCCCAGATTAAAAAAAGCGCGGTAAAAAAAGGCTGTGAAAGCATACCCTGAAAAACCTCTCTGCTTTCGAGAAGAACAACAGCAGATATGAAAGAGATAAGCAGCATTTATCTTAAGGAGATTAAACTTAAAAGATCAGCCAGCTCAACAGTTATGTAAATATCTCTGATAACAAGCAGTGCTATAAGTCCTATAAACGAATATCTGGCAAGTTTGGCTTCCGAAGGTTTCTCATCAACCAGGTCATTCATCTGGGTGTATAATGACTTCAATCCGATCACTGCAAGTATCAATATAAGCCACCATCGCGTATTGAACCAGTGCCATCTGAATATCAGGGCAAGAAGGAATGTAAGAGAAATTATCAGACCGGTCTTTGTCTCAATTTCAAGCCGCATGAATTTTTCTATGATAGTCGGATTTTCATCCTCATCGTCAATATAGCTTTTTTTGATGTTTTCAACAGGAACTGCTTTCGGCACCTGTTTTATTTCTTCGGATCTATTAATTTCTTCAGGCATAAATCAACCTCCTAAACTTGAGTGTCATTGCTGATTTCACCAACTGAAGGTTCACCTGAAACCCCCTCCTCGCTTACTGCAGGAGCATCAGTTATCGGTTCTTCCTCATAAGGCGGAACGATACAAATGTCGGCGATATTGTCATCTTCTCTTAATCTTATAAGCCTTACACCCTGGGTGTTCCTGCCCATGATCCTTATTTCACTTACGGACTGTCTTATAACTGTGCCGTTATGTGTCATTATCATCAGGTCATTCTCGTGATCAGTCTCGTGAATATAGATCATTTCGCCTGTTTTTTCGGTCAGGTTCAGAGCTTTAACTCCTTTTGAACCTCTTTTAGTTTTTCTAAAAGCTGCTACATTAGCTCTTTTTCCGTATCCGTTCTTGCTTACGACAAGCAATGAATTTTCTTCGTTTTCGGCTATGACCATTCCTACAACTTCATCTTTCTCCCTTAAACGGATGCCTCTTACCCCGATGGAGTTTCTGCCGACTTCTCTAATGAGAGACTCATGGAATCTGTTCGCGATCCCAAGTTTCGTACCGAGAAGGATCTCGTTTTCTCCCGTCGTGATCGCAACATTTAACAGCTCATCATTATCTCTGAGGTTAATGGCTATAATTCCGCCGATATTAGGTCTTGAGTATGCCATAAGAGCAGTTTTTTTAATAGTACCGTTCTTAGTGGCCATTACAAGGAATTTTCCGTCTTTTTCGAAATCTTTTATGATAAGTGCCGTTCTTATTTTTTCGCCTTCGACTCTTTCAAGGATCTGAACAACAGGACGCCCTTTTGATGCCTTTGTCATTTCAGGTATCTGCCATACTTTTTTCCAGAATACTCTTCCTCTGTCGGTGAAGAACATAATATAGCAGTGATTTGATGCATTGAACATAAACTCGATAAAGTCATCGTCCTTGCTGTCTGCGCCTCTGGATCCTACTCCGCCTCTTCCCTGACTTTTGAATTCCGAAGTGTTAACCCTCTTTATGTATCCCTGATGCGATAGAGTAACGATCATTTCATCGTCAGGGATCATGGATTCGATTGTAAGGTCTTCTGCGAAATAAATTATTTCAGACTGTCTTTCGTCTCCGTATTTCTCCATTATTTCTGTCACTTCGTCTTTAATGATCTGCATTCTTCTTTCTCTTCTTTCAAGAATGTCCTGAAGGTCTGCGATCCTTAAACGCAATTCTTCGATCTCAGCCAATAATTTTTCCTGTTCAAGAGCCGTCAGCTGAGACAGTCTCATCGCAAGAATAGAAGTAGCCTGAATTTCAGACAAACTGAATTCTTCTATCAGAGAGGCTTTTGCCGCATCAGAGTTCTGGCTGTTTTTAATAATGTGGATTACGCGGTCTATATTATTCAGGGCTATCTGAAGTCCCTCTAGTATATGAATTCTTTCCTGAGCCTTTCTCAGGTCGAAAATGCTTCTTCTTCTTACAATTATTTCCCTGTGTATTATGAACTGTTCAAGGAATTGCTTTAAATTAAGCTGCATAGGTCTGCCGTTCACAAGCGCGATCATATTTCCGCTGACAGAGGTTTGAAGAGGGGTTAGCTTATACAGCTGGGCAATGACAACATCTTCGTTAACATCTTTTTTAAGTTCGATCACAAGTCTCGTATCTCTCGAAGATTCGTTCTCAAAACCGTAAATTCCGTCAATTTTCTTTTCTTTGTGGAGCTCGACTATTTTTTCGATCAGTGCTGTTCGGCTTACCTGATAAGGGATCTCGGTAATAACCAGTTTTACTTTTTCGCCTTTTTTTGTAGGCATAAGTTTTTCGATCCTGCCTCGTATTATTACATGCCCTCTTCCGGTCATATACATTTCCTTTATCCCGGAGTATCCGTAAATAATACCTTTACTCGGAAAGTCAGGCGCTTTGATGTAGTGCATCAGACCCTTTTTTTCTTCAATACCTGCTTCGTGATCTGCTTTAATGCTGTCTATAGGAATTTCCGGGTCGTCTAGCAAAGCAATAACTCCCTGCAGAATCTCTTTCAGGTTATGAGGAGGTATTGAAGTGGCCATACCTACCGCGATCCCCTGAGACCCGTTGATTAAGAGGTTAGGTATTCTCGTAGGAAGAACTGAAGGCTCTTTCAATGTGTCATCGTAGTTATTTGTAAAATCCACTGTCTCTTTGTTTATATCAAGAAGCATTTCGTCTGATAATCTGCTTAACTTTGCCTCTGTATATCGTGCTGCGGCAGCAGGAAGGTCGATGTTACCGAAATTTCCCTGTCCTTTAACGAGAGGATACCGGAATGTGAAATCCTGAGCCATTCTGACGAGAGCTGCGTAAATAGCCTGATCTCCGTGCGGATGGTACTTACCCATTACCTCACCGACGATTCTGGCGCACTTATTTTCTTTTTTGTTGTAGTGAAGACCGAGTTCGTTCATTCCGAACAGGATCCTTCTCTGAACAGGCTTAAGTCCGTCCCTCACATCCGGTAAAGCTCTTGATACTATCACTGACATTGAATAATCAATATACGATCTTTGCATTTCCTCTTCAATCGAAGCGTCGAGGATATTTTCATCTTTCGGGATATCGGTCATTGTTTACTCCATAATTTCATAGTGAATTAATGCTCTTGTAATTAATATGTTTTTAAGTAATTAATCAAGCTATTTATTTAAATAATTATAAGTCTTTTTGTACTTGTTTAATGGTTCGTTAATATTTATTTTTCACATGTATGAAAAGCAATTATTTCAAATACATAGTAATTAGCTGTCTGTTGTCCTCGCTGTCGCTGCTGAGTCTGCTGGATTTTTTCGACAGGTTTGAAAATCAAATTTACGATCTCAGATTCAAACAGAAATATTATGGTCAGGTTGAAGAAGGTTCAGTTCAGGATGTTGTTATAGTCGATATTGATTCCAGAGCTTCCGAAAAACTGGGTAAGTATTACGAGTGGCCTAGAAGCTATTTCGCTTCAGTAGTCGATGTTCTTTCAAACGCCGGAACATCAGTGATAGCATTCGATATTCTTTTCGACAGAAGTAAGTATGCCGATCAGGATTCAATTTTCAAAGCTTCAGTTGTGAATGCAGGAAATGTTATTACGGGATTCAATTTTGAATACGAGGACAAAGACAATTTCATATATGCCGATTCGGCAGGCTGCAGGATCAGCAACGCCGAAGTGATCCATTCTGAAAAAAGTTTCAGCGCGGAAGAATTTGACATTATGAACTGCGGTGCCGAGAACATACTCGGATCGGCTATGACCAACGGGTATCTCGGAATTGATTCTGATGAAGACGGCGTTATCAGAAAAGTGCAGCTCGTCAAAAAATATAAAGGCGAATACTATCCCTCTCAGGCTATGACGATCTGCATGAAAATTCTGGATGCCGACAAGAAAAGCTTTGATCTGAAAGACGGCGAATCAATCTCGTTTATGTCAAACAAGACAGGAAAAGAGGTGGTCATACCTCTCAATGAAGATAATCAGATGCTGATCCACTATAAAGGCCCGTGGAGAACTTTCAGAACGGTATCGTTCTATGACGTCATGGAAAACAGGGTCGGGAAAAAGACTTTCAAGGAAAAACCTGTCATTATCGGGTCGTCTCTGCGCGGGCTGATGGATCTTAGATCAGCTCCGATACAGAAACACCTTCCCGGAGTCGAAGTTCACGCCAACATAATTCATACTATCCTTAATCAGGACTTTATTTCAACCAGCGGGAAAAATGTTACCTTTATGTTAATGCTTATAGCTATAATATTTACCGCAGCGATCATATTTTCGAGGCTTAATATTCTGGTGTCAACTTCAATAATCATGCTTTTAGGGTTCTTGTATTATAAGCTGACCGGATCGTTGTTCTTCGATAAAAATTATGTAATGGACACCACACGGCCGGTAATCGCGCTTTTTTTTACATTCCTCGTATCGTATCTGATAAGCTACTATAAGGAAAACAAAGCAAAAAAGTTTATCCGAACGACTCTCGGAAAATATGTTCCCGAAGTGGTTTCAAAAGAGATATTGAAAAACCCCGACCGTTTTAAGCTTGGCGGAGAGAAGAAAGAGATCACGATGATGTTCTCGGACATAAGAAGCTTTACTTCATACAGCGAGAAAGTTGATCCGAAAGAACTTGTAAGTTTCCTGAACATTTACCTTTCCAGAATGACAGGAGTCATCAAAAGAAATAAGGGAACACTTGATAAATATATGGGCGATGCGGTCATCTGCTTTTTCGGCGCTCCATTAGAAATCGATCATCCTTATCTTGCCTGCAAAACCGCTCTTGAAACGATGGAGGAATTAAAAAAACTTAAAAGTGAGCTACAAAGCGAAACATTTAAGAGCATCGATATCGGTATCGGATTCAACACGGACACTGTTACTGTCGGAAACATCGGGAGCGACGATCTTTTTGATTATACCGCTATCGGAGACGGAATGAATCTTGCGTCAAGGCTGGAAGGGCTGAATAAATATTACGGCACTAATATTCTTACAAGCGGAAACACTTATGAGAAGGTTAAAGACAGGTTTATATTCAGAGAGCTTGACGATGTATCTGTGAAGGGTAAAGATAAATCAGTCAGGATGTATGAGCTGCTTGGAGAGATCGGCGACAGGATAGACGAAAAAGTTTTGAAGAAAGCCGAAAAATATTCTGAAGCTTTAAAAATATACAGAAAAGGTGATTTTAAGTCGGCTTATGTGATCTTCGAAGAGATAGTCAGCGAATTCGGCGACAGATCATCTGAGGTCATGCGTGAAAGATGCGAACTAATGATAAAAGAACCTCCATCAGACTGGAAAGGCGTTTGGAAAATGGACAGTAAATAAATGCACAGAGATTATGATATAACAGTTATCGGCGGGGGTCACGCAGGAGTTGAGGCGGCGTGGATCTCGGCTAAAATGGGCAAGAAAGTACTGCTCATTACGCAGACTGTGGATCACATCGCGCAGATGTCATGCAATCCGGCGATCGGAGGGCTGGCAAAAAGCCATCTCGTAAAAGAGATAGACATTCTTGGCGGGCTGATGGGTGTTGCGGCTGACAGGACGGGAATACAGTTCAAGACCCTAAATTCATCAAAGGGGCCGGCTGTATGGGCTTTGAGAGTCCAGTCGGACAAAAAGGAATACTCAACTTTCATGAGAGATCAGCTCGAGGCTCACAAGAACATTGATATCATTCAGGATGAAGCTACTGATGTTATCATAAAGAACAATGCCTTAAGATCGGTAAAAACAGAGATAAACGGAATTATACATACTAAAGCGGCAATCATTTGTTCAGGCACATTCCTGAGAGCCGTAATTCATATTGGCAAGAAGCAGATACCTTCAGGCAGACTCGGCGAGAAATCGGCCGACAGTCTTTCAAAAAAACTGAAAGACCACGGGTTCGAGACGGGAAGACTCAAGACGGGAACACCTCCAAGGATCGCAGCGTATTCGATAAACTTCGAGGGTCTTGAAGTTCACGGTTCAGACGAGCATATAATACCATTTTCGTTCAGGCATAAAAAAGCGTTTTTAAAACAAACGCCGTGTTTTATGACGAATACGAGCGAAACCACTCATGATATAATCAGGGAAAACCTGCATAAAACCGCGCTTTTTTCAGGCCAGATAAAGGGAACGGGGCCAAGATATTGTCCTTCAATCGAAGATAAAGTCAACCGTTTCAGGGATAAAATATCACACAGACTGTTTCTGGAGCCGGAAGGGCTTTACACTAACGAATATTATATAAACGGTTTCTCATCAAGCCTGCCTGTAGAGATACAGAAAAAAGCGATGAGAACTGTGAAAGGACTTGAAAAAGCTCATTTTGTCAGACCGGCCTATGCCATAGAATACGATTATTTCCCTGCTTATCAGATAAAACTGACGCTGGAAACCAGAAATGTGGAAAATTTATATTTCGCCGGACAGATCAACGGCACATCAGGTTATGAAGAGGCCGCGGCGCAGGGATTGATGGCGGGCATCAACGCCGTATTAAAGATCAACGGCAAAGAGCCCTTTATATTAGGCAGGAACGAGGCTTATATCGGCGTTCTGATTGACGATCTTATCACAAAAGACATCAGAGAGCCTTACAGGATGTTCACATCTTTAGCAGAACACAGGCTCGAACTCAGACACGACAACGCCGATTCGAGACTTTTGAAATATGCCGGATCCCTTAAACTATTAAAGAAATCTGAGATCAAATATCTTGAGGACAGACTTGAAAAAATAGCAAAACTGCCTGAAGTGTTTTCGAAGATAAAGGTTAAGAAAGAGAAACTTAATGAATTTCAGCAGAAAAATTCGCTTGAGCCTACAGAAGAAGGATCGGATATCTTAAGGCTGATCAAAAGACCTTCAGTAACTATTGATATGCTCCTTGATTCAAAGGTGCTTGTCCTCAAAGAAGATTATTCTTATTATGAGCTTAAGCAGGCTGAAACTATAATCAAGTACGAAGGCTATATCAAAAGACAGAAGGAAGTTATTGATAAATTTGAGAAGAACGAAAAGATAAAACTTCCGGCTGATATAAACTATTCAGAGTTCAAGGGTCTTAAAAAAGAAGCCTGCGAGAAACTTAACAGGATAAAGCCCGTTTCGATCGGTCAGGCAGGCAGAATAGCAGGTATATCGCCGGCAGATATTTCAGTTATACTCATAAACTTAAAAGCAAAAGGATTAATATAATGACCGATCTTGTGAATGAGATCATAGAAGCTGCCGAAAAAGTGACGGGAGTTGTACTCGACAAACCTGTCAGAGATAAGATCGGAGCCTATTTTGAATATCTTCTCGATTATAATAAAAAAGTGAACCTGATCTCAAGAAAAAGCGAGGATTCAGTGCTTGCGACAGGACTAGTCGAAACTTATGCGCTTTATGAAATAATAAAAGATAATTCAGGCCAGTTTCTAGATGTGGGTTCAGGCGGCGGCATTCCCGGAATTATTATTTCCATCATGATGCCTGATGTAAAAATTGACCTGCTTGATTCAACGCAGAAAAAAGCTAGGTTCTTAAATTCCTGCGCACTTAATCTCGGTCTGGAAAATGCGGTCGCAGTTGATAAAAGGTTTGAGGAACTTTCAGTCTCAAAAAAATACGATGTGATATTTTCCAGGGGCGTCGGAAATTTCGAAGTGCTTAAGGAACATTATCTTAAGCGGATAAAGAATGATGGAAGAGTAGTGATTCTTACCGGCGAAGATAATTCTAAAATTTTCAAAGATTATGATATTTTTTCCAATCCTTATCTCGAAGGCAGGATAATCGTGAATCTGGAGAAATAGTGTTCAAATTCGGCGATCTGATAATATATGCCGCTGTGTTATCGGCAGCGCTTTTTCCGTTTTTCAGAGAAAAAGAATCTGAAAATAATAAAATCCAGGTAATACACGATAAACATACTGAGTATTTTGATGCCGGAAAAGATACGGTTTTTTTCATTCAGGGTAACAAAGTCGAAATCGAGATCAAAGACCGTAAAGTACGAATAAAAAATTCGGACTGCAGGGACAAATACTGCGTAAAGCACGGGTGGCTGAAAGAAGATCAGAACGGTAAAATAATCTGCATGCCGAATAAAGTAATAATCGAGTTCATAAAACAGGATGATGATGTAATTGACGCAGTTACGGAGTAAGTATTTTGAAAATTGAATACGGAACAAGAGTTTACATCATAGCGGTTTTCTCCGCGCTGGCATCATTATTACAGCTTCTGGAAATTTTCATAATCCTTCCGATCCCGTTCGTAAAGATCGGACTGGCAAATGCGATAGTTTTGTTCTTCATAGCCAGAAAACAGTACCTGATAGCTTTCGCGGTGAACATTTTCAGAGTATTCATCGGCGGATTTTTCAGCGCTAAACTTTTCAGCCTGCCGTTTGTATTTTCCCTGTCAGGCGCAACGCTTTCATATTTCGTAATGGTTATATTATTCATAATTCTGGGCAGGTTCGTTTCGCTTGTCGCTTTAAGCGTGTCGGGAGCAATAGCTTTCAATATAGCTCAATATTTTTTATTCGTATATTTTTTCGACAGGTCGGTTGATTACAACATCACGGTATCTGTAATAATCCTTCTAAGCGTCATTCCCGGAGTTCTAACAGGGATCATTGCTGAAATCCTGAACAGGCAGGACATAGAACTAATAAAAAAGCCCCGAATTTAAAACCGGGGCTTTTTCTTTTGAGGAGGAGTTTTTTATTTTTCGTCGTCAACGACTTCGAAATCCGCGTTCTCAATATTGTCTTTGCCGGAAGCTTTACCGCCATCATCTTTAGGCTGATGCTGGCTCGGATCGAAATCCTGCGGGCCGGGTCCTGCACCTGCACCCTGAGAAGCCTGCGCCATTTTTGTGCTGATCTCGTGCCATATCTTGTTATGGCCTTCAGTTGCGTTTCTAAGAGCTTCGATATCGTCAGTTTTAAGAACTTCTTTTAATTTAGTTACGCTTGATTCAAGTCTCTGCTTGTCTGCCGGATCTATTTTGCCTTCCAGATCTTTCAGAAGTTTTTCAGTCTGAAAAACAGCCTGATCTGCCGAGTTTCTAAGATCAACTTTTTCTTTTTTCTTTTTATCTTCTTCCTCGTTGGCTTTTGCTTCCGCTTTCATTTTCTTGATCTCGGACTCGCTTAAACCGGAAGAAACTTCTATTTTTACATTCTGCGTTTTTCCTGTAGCTTTATCTTTTGCCGATACGCTCAAAATGCCGTTGGCGTCAATATCGAAAGTAACCTCGACCTGCGGAATTCCTCTCGGTGCAGGAGCTATGCCGTCCAGCTGGAATCTTCCTATCGTCTTGTTGTCTGGAGCCATCGGCCTTTCGCCCTGAAGAACATGGATATCAACCGCAGGCTGATTATCCGCAGCGGTAGAGAAAACTTCGGTCTTCTTGGTCGGAATTGTAGTATTCGATTCAATTAATCTTGTCATGACCCCGCCCAAGGTTTCGATACCGAGTGAAAGCGGCGTCACATCAAGCAGAAGCACTTCGTTCACATCACCCGATAGTATTCCTGCCTGAATTGCAGCTCCGAGCGCAACAACTTCATCAGGATTAACACTTTTATTCGGTTCTTTACCGAAGAAATCTCTGACAGCGTCAACTACGGCAGGGATCCTTGTTGAACCGCCGACGAGGATAACTTCTTTCAGGTCTTTCATGTCAATTCCGGCATCTCTGACAGCAAGTTTACACGGTTCAATCGAGGATCTTACAAGATCAATCGTAAGCTCGTTGAATTTCGCTCTCGTCAGTGTAAAATCCATATGTTTCGGGCCGTCCTGAGTTGCTGTTATAAAAGGTAGATTTATTTGTGTTTGCGTAAGAGAAGAAAGATCTATCTTTGCTTTTTCTGAAGCTTCTTTTAATCTTTGAAGCGCCATCGGGTCTTTTTTAAGATCAACGCCTTCGGTTTTTTTGAATTCGCCGGCAAGATAATCTATAACTCTCTGGTCGAAGTCGTCTCCGCCCAAGTGTGTATTGCCGTTGGTTGATTTAACTTCAAAAACCCCGTCGCCGATCTCAAGGATAGAGATGTCGAATGTACCGCCGCCGAGGTCATAAACCGCGATAAGTCCGTCAACTTTTTTATCGAGACCGTAAGCAAGCGCAGCTGCCGTAGGCTCGTTGACGATCCTTTTTACATCAAGACCCGCAATAGTTCCCGCATCTTTTGTAGCCTGTCTCTGCGCATCATTAAAATAAGCCGGTACTGTGATTACAGCTTCAGTAACTTTTGTGCCGAGATAGTCTTCGGCAGCCTGTTTTAATTTCTGCAGAATTACGGCTGAAATTTCCGGAGGGGTAAAATCTTTATCATCTATCTTAACCTGAACTACGCCGTTAGCATTTTTTGTAACTTCAAAAGGAACTTCCTTAATTTCCTGACCTACTTCAGTGTATTTTCTGCCCATAAACCTTTTTATTGACGAAACAGTTCTGTGAGAGTTTGTGATCGCCTGTCTTTTAGCAGGTCCGCCCACAAGTCTTTCTCCGTTCTTTGAGAATGCCACCACTGAAGGAGTCGTTCTTCCGCCCTCTGCATTTGTTATAACGACCGGTTCGTTACCTTCCATCACAGCTACGCAGCTGTTAGTGGTTCCGAGGTCAATTCCTATTATTTTTCCCATTTTGATGCTCCTATTTTTAAATTATTTATTTCGCATTCTTTTCATGCAATCATTATTATATACAAATTGCGCGCCAAAAAATTTAAAGTATAAAACAATATGCCGCAACAAACGAAATAGACGATATATAAAAATAATTAACTCTCTAGTGTATAAGTTTATAAAATATTGATCTGTCAGTAATTTGTCAGTAAATCATAAATCCTTTTATTAGTTTGCAGAACAGCATATAAATTCTTAAATTTGATAAAATTTGAACGGCAGGTTAGATGGATTCGTTCGTTAAATGGTGGCAGACTCTGCCCTATGCAATAGACCCGACAATAATTCATGTCGGAAGTTTTCAAGTCAAATACTACGGACTGATGTACATCGTGGCTTTTTCACTTACTTTCTATCTTCTTAACAGGCGGTTAAAAAATAAAGAGTTCGAACTGAGCAGGGAAGTGCTTGAGAATTATTTCTTTCAGGTAATATTGTTCATACTTATCGGCGGAAGGCTCGGTTATGTTTTATTTTATAATCTTAAATATTTCATAAGCAACCCTCTCGAGATATTTCTGCCTTTCAGATACGATAACGGTTTTGAATTTACGGGTATTGCAGGAATGTCATACCACGGCGCGGTGATCTCGGCTTTTGCCGGGACATACTGGTTTACAAAAAAGAACAAATTGGAATTTTTGAAATTTATCGATTTTATAGCTATCGCCGCACCATTAGGATACACTTTCGGCAGAATCGGCAATTTCATCAACGGAGAGCTTTACGGAAGAGTGACGGATTCTTCCATAGGAATGTATTTCCCTTTGGCAGGAGATGAAATGCTCAGGCACCCTTCTCAGCTTTACGAAGCGCTTTTTGAAGGGATTTTTATTTTTATTATTCTTTGGAGCCTGAGGAACAGAAAATTCAGGAGCGGCTTTTTTGTTTCTGCCTATCTTGTCCTGTACGGCACGGTCAGATTCATTATTGAATATTTCAGAGAGCCTGATGATCATTTAGGCTTTGTATTACTGAATTTCTCGATGGGTCAGGTACTCTGCTTTATTATGATCATTTCGGGAATTGTAGTTTACATTATAGGTTATCATTCCAATAAAAAAGGCGTTACTTAGAACGCCTTTCAAGATTATCTTTTTATCTCTATCCGCAATGGATATAATCATTTATAAGTTTTTTAAGTATTTTATAGTTACCCTGTATTTTCTTATTCAGATCCTTATCCTCGTATGATTTCAGGTCTTTAATTATCCTGGAGATCATACCTTTCGGGAAAATTTCGTATTTTTCATATACCGACCGGGCTTTTTCAAGCTCATCCGCAGAGTCCCAGCATGATGCAGGCAGCTCATTGAGATCTTTGACAGCGCTTGCTTCCTTGCCGGAAATATGCAGTTTATCCGCAAATTTAACGGAGTTCTTCATTTCAAACCCGTGAAGCGCAGCCACAGCGAGTCCCGCTATAAGCTGATGAACATTCGCGCTTCCGTCCGCATTTCTTATTTCCATCGTCTGATTATTTACTATATTCCTGTTCCTGTCTTTGGGTTCGTTCGGATTCGCTTCGTAAATAAGATTATCCGCACCCAGCCAGCCTAAGGGGATCCTTACAAGAACCGAACGGTTCCTTTCGCCCCAGCATATCCTTGTGGGTGCTTCCTGATGCGGAACCAGCCTTAAATAAGACGTCGGAACCGTGTTGCCGAAAGCTGTAAGCGAAGGAGCCATGTCAAGAAGACCGGATATCAGTTTTTTTGCCGTGTCCGTAAGGCCTTTTTTATCCGCGATCGCATTTTTGCCGTCCTTCATCAGTCTCATGTGAATGTGAAGTCCGCTTCCCGCCTGGCCTATCATGATCTTGGGAGCGAAAGTCACCTCGAGATTATATTTATAAGCTATCTCTCTGATCGCCCATTTTGCAAGCACAAGCTCGTCAGCGGCATCTTCTATGTTGATCGGTCTGAATTCTATTTCATGCTGAACCATTTCAGTGGCTTCATTAATAATGTTCCCCACTTCGGCGTGGCCGTATTTTATGTGGCATCCCATTTCAGAGATCACTTTCATAGCTTCCTGCCTGATCGCGCCCCATTTGGAGAACGGGTGGGATTCATGATAGCCTTTCTGCTCAATTATCGGGTAAATAGTGTCAACTTCGGAGAACAGATAATACTCAAGTTCCCCCATAGCTTCCATCGTAAAACCGGTCTTCGCTTTTAGAACATCATGCGCCTTTTTTACTATATGGCTCGGAGATCCTTCAAGCGGTTTCCCTTCTGAAGTGAAGAAAGCGCATAGAATATCCAAAGTCGGAGTTTCTTCAAAAGGATTAACGAACGCCGTTTTATATCTCGGAAAGACATACAGGTCGCTGGAAGTGGCTTCGATAAAGGTAAAAAGACTTGAGCCGTCCACTCTTTCCCCGTAAGTTAAGATATCGTCTAAGTGTTTCATGCTGTTAATTACGAAATTAAGCGTTTTCAGCCTTCCATCCCCGCCGACATACCTGAAATTCAGCATTTTTATGCCGTTGCCTTTTACGAACTTAATTATGTCCGCTTTTGTAAAGTCTTCAGCAGGTTTTTTCAGATACGCAACCAGCTTATTCGGGCACAGCTCAAGATTCTGATCCATAAATTATCCTCATTTATTATTTTAAATTATCTTCTTTCTCTTTCAGGTTCGGTATTTGACGAAGAAGAAGTTCCCGATCCGAAAATATATCTGAACCCGATACCGCCCATAATATCAAAATCCGTGTCAGGGGTAAGGTTCAGTCCCGGCGCGATTTCGATGAATGCCGAAAAAGGTGCGGATCCGAATTTATAATACAGCCCCAAAGGTACTTTGACCCCGATCACAAGATCATTGTCGGTAATTTTTACACGCCCGCCCGGTCCGAAATAGAAAGGAAGTCTGTAGCCTTCGATCCTTATGTCGGATTTTTTATGGAACAGGTAAGCTCCGTGAAGATCAAAATTGTCATCGTTGTCATATCTGTTGTCCTTTACGCTCCATCCGACCTGAAGGTCTATCGCATTTGAAGTTCCCATAAAGCTTCTGAAGCTGATCCCGGTAGGTTCACCCAAGATCACTCCCAGCTCGAATCCGAATGTCATCACCGAGGCGATTAAAAGAATTAGAATAATCCGTTTCATTTTTTTTCCTCCATAATTCTTTTGAATTTTTTAATTTCAACACAAAGAGCATTTGCTTTATTTTTCAGAACATTTTCGTCTATTCCCGCAAGAATTCTGTTTTTCATGACTATTTTGCCGTCAATTATTACAGTATCAACATCAGAACCTTTTGCGGAATATACAATGTGAGAATAAGGATCGTACATAGGCGTCATGTGAACGGAACCTGAGTCAACTATAATAATGTCGGCCTTTTTGCCGTTTTCGATCGAGCCGGTGATCTTATCAAGTCCAAGCGCAACTGCGCCGTTAATTGTGGCGATTCTGACAACTTCCTTCGCGCTTAAAACGGTCGGGTCTTTCTGAATTCCCTTCTGAAGAATGCATGCGGTCTTCATTTCTTCAAACATATCAAGAGAGTTGTTGCTTGCCGGGCCGTCCGTTCCCAATGCGACAGTAAGTCCCGCACCTATCATGTCAACGACCCTCGCGATACCGCTGGCAAGCTTGAGATTGCTCTGCGGACAGTGAACTATCTTTACTTTTCGTTTTGCGAGTATTTCAATATCGCTGTCGGTAAGTATTACACAGTGTACAGCAACGGTATTTGAATCAAGGAATTTTATCCGGTCAAGAAACTCAACAGGGGTCATTCCGTACTTTCTCTGAATATGTTCCACTTCGCTTTCAGTTTCAGAAATATGCGTATGAACCAGAACCCCGGTATTCTTAGATACTTTTTTGACATTTATCAGCAGATCTTCCGAACATGAATACGGAGAATGCGGAACGATGGATGTTGTGATCAGATCATGTTTTTTACCGTTTTCGGCAGTGGTTTTCCAGTGGTGTTCGGATATTTTATAAACGGGGTCGGGGACATCAATGACCGCCTCACCAAGAACGGCTCTGATCCCTATTTTTTCTGCTACCCCTGCAGTTATATCGGAATAAAAATACATATCGTTGAATGTAGTAGTTCCGGATTTTATCATTTCCGCGATCGAAAGTTCAGAAGCCAGAGCGATGTTTTTTTCCGTAACGAACTCCTTTTCAACAGGCCAGATATGATCGTTAAGCCAGTCAAACAGAGCAATATCATCAGCCATCCCGCGGTATATTGACATAGGGGAATGGGTATGGGCGTTTATCAGACCGGGCATAACAATTTTTCCGCCGGCGTCGATGATGGTTTCTGCCGAACTGTCTGCCGGTAATTTATTTCCGAAAGCCGTTATGTTTCCGCTTTTAATACCGACAAAGCCGTTTTCAAAAACTTCCATCTGACTATTCACTGTCACTAACAATGCGTTTTTTATCAGTGTGTCGAACCCCATCGAACATCTCCATAATAACAAGCAGCCACTTAAATAATAAGGAATTATAAATTAATAAGCAATTTAAATATTTTAACAGAATTTTTTTTCTTGACAATGTGTTAATTATTTTGTTAATTTTTACTTGCCAAACTCACTGCACAGTCAAAACTATACTGGGGGGGAAGTCTTAAAGAGTAAACAAAACAAGTCCGAAAGAAAGGTAAATTTAAAATAAACGAGGAGGTTTCATGAAAAAATCTTTGTTGTTGGTTCTTTCAACTGCGATGGTTTTGTCAGCGGCGTTTGTTCCGGTTGACAGAGCGAGAACGGTGGCAGAGAATCAGTACAAACAGTATTGCGCGGATGCAACTACAAAAAGCGCAGTTGTAAATGTGGTGGAAAACAGATACGAAGGCGAGGTTACATGGTACGCTTTCGAATTTGACAAAGGATTCGTTATCGTAGCTGCTGATGACGCAGTAAGACCGATCCTTGGTTATTCAGACCACGGTAATGTTCCGAAAGCTGACAAGCTGGGCGGACAGAACTTTAAAGAATGGTTTGGTTACTATGACAAGCAGATCGCTTACATCAGAAAAAACAACATAGTTGATACATTCGGCCAGCAGACCTGGAAAAACATTGAAAATAATGTTTTCTCATCTTCTAAAGCAGGCGTTGTCGTTGACAGACTTATACAGTCGCAGTGGGACCAGGTATGGCCATGGAACGATGATTGCCCGGAAAAAGACGCAACATTCACTTATGTAGGCTGCGTTGCAACAGCTATGGCTCAGATCACCAGATATCACAAATGGCCTGATGTAGGTGTAGGGTCCGCTTCGTATCTCTGGAACGGAGTTACACTTGCGGCAAATTTTACAACCCATACTTTCAACTACAGCCTCATGCCGGAAATAAACGCTTATGAGTACGGACTTTACCCGACATACTGGGAGAGCGGAATTACTCAGGCTGAAGTTGACGAACTCGCTATCCATTCTTACTGGATGGGACTTTCAGTTAATATGAGCTACGGAACTACCGCTGACGGCGGTTCAGGCGCATATTCAACAGATGTTGACAATGCTTTTATTGACCACTGGAAAGGAACATCGACATATTCAACATTTACAACTCCCGCAGTTCCTCCGACAGCTGACGCAAGCTACGCTACGATCAAAGCTCAGCTTGACGCGAAAAGACCGTGGTACTGGTCAGGCGGAGTTCATGCTTTCAACCTTGACGGTTACAGAGACGACTACTGGTATCACTTCAACTGGGGATGGGGCGGAAGCTACGACGGCTGGTTCCACAGAAGCTCTTTAATACCTGACGGAACTGGTTCGGGCGGCGGAGACGGAGACTATACTGCAGGGCAGTCAGGAGCCACCTATGTTCCGAATACTAACCCTTTCACAGCTTGGCCTGCCACAACAGTTTCAGGATCAGTTGCCAACGGTGAAGATGTGACTATCAACTGGACTGCTCAGACAGGAGCGACTGGATATGAGCTATACAGAACTAAAGATAAAGAAGGAATCCCTACACTTATCACAACAACTGCTTCTTTAACTTACACTGATAACGATCTTTCTGTAGGCGAATACAGCTATCATGTAATGGTTAATTATGCCGCAGGAAAATCTCACATATCAAATTCTTACAGCACAACAATAGCAACTGTCGGCAATTTCAAATATCCGACGGCTCTAGGAGCTACTCCTGTCGGAAGAACTTCTATTGACTTAAGCTGGGTTAAACCTTATACAGGCGTGACATGGTTGTCAACAGGATGGGAAACCGGAACATCTGGCACATGGAACTTGACGAGAGCGTCCTATCCATTCGAATCCGGCGTGAACAATAAGGGCTGGGTTACTGAAGCTGCTGGAAATAACTGGTTTGTAGCTGATGGAACCGTAGGTTTCGGTCCTGAA
>Ga0154584_1046_pt1 | contig 29673 bp, 24 predicted proteins | sample RifGroF2_FD_116013 | JGI IMG/M metagenome (GOLD analysis project Ga0154584, IMG submission 116013) | Candidatus Delongbacteria bacterium GWF2_40_14
TAAGAAAAAGCCCGGTTCAACGGGCTTTTTTTATTTCAGATAGAATTTTCTAATATTCTCAGATATTTCCGAAATATTATAATTAATTGTGTTATTCCCGAATTTTACAGAACTGCACGGTCTTGCGATCATCAGGCTGTTCGTTATAAAAACATCAGAACATTCTTTTATAAATTCATACCCGAAGCCGCCTTTGAAAGCCTGTGCGTATGAAAACCCGAATTCTTTATGACCGGAAATGATGTGCGACTGCATAATTCCCTGCAGGTAATTTTCACTGAGATCAGTATAAAAAAGAACATTATCTCTTACGCACAGAATGTTCGATCTCGCGCCTTCAGTAATATTTCCTTTGGAGTTCAGGAATAAAATTTCAGACTCAGGCGCGGATTCAATATTAAGAAAATTCTCCATGTAAGAATTCGTTTTAAATCTGTAGAACTCATTTTCGCGGGTTCTGCCTGCCGTGACTGCAGATATAACTCCGCTTTTTCTTTCATATCCTTCAACCGTGATCAAAACATTCCAATCTGATCTGTGGAACAGGGGAGAGTAAATTATTTTGATCCTGCAAGGCATATTGGTATGATCATTGAGCCTGATCAGCTCCAAAATTTTATCAGTTCCGCAAAAACTTTTATCGGGGATTTTGATCTTAAGAACTGTACACGAAGAAACAAGCCTATTAATGTGATCTTCAGGGAAAAATATTATCCCGTTCTCATACAGAATAGTCTCAAAAAGACCCGCTCCGAAGTTCAAAGCCGGCGAATCGGGTCTTATATTTACGCAGTCGATAAATTTTATCTTACCGTCAAGCAGTACCTTTCTTCCCACACTTCCTCCATGACTATAGCGTCATATATGTTTTTGGCTTTGTGTATTGTTTCTTCATATTCCTGAACAGGGTCGGAGAGAAGCGTTATTCCTCCGCCGGTATTGAACGAAACGAGACCGTTATCATAAAATAAAGTTCTGATCATTATGTTAAAATCCATATTACCGTTGAAGTTAATGTATCCGAAGTTGCCGGTGTAAAGTCCTCTGCCTGATCTTTCAAGTTCCTCGATAATCTGGCAGGCGCGGATTTTCGGACAGCCCGTTATTGAGCCTCCCGGAAAAAGTGCTTTTAAAATTTCGGTAAAGCTGCCGGTCTCAAGCCTGCCTTCGATCACCGAGTAAAGATGGTAAACATTTTTCAGTTTCATAACTAGAGGAAATCCCTTTACGGCCACATTCGAGCAGATCTTGTTCATATCGTTCCTCAAAAGATCCACGATCATAGAAAGTTCGGCAAGCTCCTTTTTATTTTTCATCAGGTTTGAAAGGTTGATCTTGTCAGTAGCATCACTTTCAGACCTTCTTATCGTTCCTTTTATAGGCTCGGCGGTCATAACAGAATTTTCAACCCTGAAAAATCTTTCCGGAGAAGTGGAGATCACATACTTATCTTCGATCTTAGCAAATACGCCGAATTCGACAGGATTTGAATTTTTTAACCTTATTGCAATTTCAAATGGCGATAAACTTGTCTTCCCGGAGATCTTTCTGGTCAGATTAGCCTGATAAATGTCGCCGGAACGAATATATTCTTTTATTTTTGACACACCTTCTTCAAATTCATCCTTGCTTAAAGAAGAGCCGAGATAATCGGTAGTGCCTTCTCTAACAGGCAGTATCTCAGTATTAAGGATTTCGGCTTGACTGATCCTGTTATATTTTATAGGGAGATCAAGCTTTATAATCTTAAGGTTCTTCATATCGGAATTATCTGCTATTATATAGTATTCGAATACGTGAAAATAAAACTCGGGAAAGTTATTCTCATGCATATCTGAAAAAAGACCTGTTTCTTCCACTTTGTCTTTATAGTCATAAGCTATATAACCAAGGGCCAGGGGAATGTCGCTACTGTCTTTATTGAGAATTAAGAGATCGTCTATTTCTTCAGGCCTCGATAATTTTAGAACCGGATTTATTCCGACGATGTTTTTTCCCGAACTCTTATCGTCCGATGAAGTGAACAGGCAAATTCCGCTGTACTTTTCCGTTAATGAGAACAAAAACTCCATATCCCATTTTTTTGAAACTTCAGAAACTTCTTTACTTATTTTTAACATAATACCTCCAGAAGTTTTTAATCAGTTTCTCTCCATGTAATGTCATGAAACTTTCAGGATGGAACTGAAACCCGGCGATAGGCAGAATCTTATGCCTGAGAGCCATAACAGCATCTGAATCATCTTCGAACGCGGTAAAAACGAGCTCTTCGCTCTCTTCTTCATACAATCCGAGAGAATTATATCTTGCAGCATGGAATTCGGAAGGTATCCCGTCAAAGAGGGGATCACCGGAATGTTTTATTAAGGCCTGTGAACCATGAACAGGATTATTCATTCGTCCGGTTTCGATACCAAAGTATCCTGCAATGAACTGCATTCCCAGGCATATCCCGAGTACAGGCTTTCTTTCTTCTATGGCTATTTTCTGAAAAACATCCCTCAGAAGCCCTGTTTCATTCCATGTTTTCGGCCCGGGAGAGATTATAAGAGCATCGGTTATTATAGTTAAAATTTTCGGGTCGGTATTTCTTATTACTGTCACTTCTGAACCTGTTATTGATCTTTCAAGAAGAGCTTTCAGGTTGTAAGTGAATGAATCATAGTTGTCCAGCAGAAGGATATTCATTTGTTTTTCTCTTTCCGGTATTTATATAAATATAAACAAAAATCAGAAGAAAAATATAGAAAAAATTTATATATTAAATCATTGCATTAAATTAATTTTTTAGATAAATTCAACAAAAAATTAAGGCTGAAAAGGAAACAGATGAAAAAGCTGAAAATAAGGGATCTAACATTAAGGGACGGGCAGCAGTCTCAATTCGCAACAAGAATGAGTCAGGCACAGATTGACAGAGTTCTGCCTTATTATGCAAAAGCCGGATTTTATGCCTGCGAAGTTTGGGGAGGTGCTGTTCCGGATTCCATTATGAGATATTTGAATGAAAATCCGTGGGAAAGGCTCGAGAAGATCAAAGCCGCAATAGGTACAACTTCAAAACTTACTTCATTGTCGAGAGGAAGGAACCTTTTCGGATATGCGCCTTACCCCGATGAAGTTATTGAAGGATTCATGAAAAATTCGATCGAATCAGGTCTTGATATTGTCAGGATATTCGATGCGCTGAACGATATTAACAACATGACTTCATCGATAAAATTCGCAAAAAAATACGGCGGAATACCTGACTGCGCAGTCTGCTTTACCGTCGATCCCAAATTCACTTTCGGAGAAAAAGTTCACGCTTTCTTCAAAGGAAAGAAACTTCCGAAAGATATTTTCAATGTAAAATACTTTGTTGAGAAAGCTGTTGAACTTGAAAAAGAAGGCGCTGAGATAATTACAATAAAAGATATGGCAGGTCTGATACATCCAAAAATGACAGGCGAACTTATCAGAGAATTGAAAAGATCTGTCAAAGTTCCGATAGACCTTCACACTCACGATACACCCGGCTACGGGCTTGCTTCAGTGCTCGTGGCTATAATCAACGGCGTTGATATCGTGGATACGGTTCTGTATTCATTTGCAGGCGGTCCCGCAGCTCCCGCTTTTGAACTTGTTCAGATATTCTGCAATAAACTCGGAATTGAAACTGATGTTGACCTTAAGCAGGTCGAACTGATCGATGAAGAGCTGAATAAGATCAGACATGAACTTGCCGAATTCGACACTACAAAAATGTTCCCGATCGAGCTTGATATATCAAATTACAAACTCGAACCTGAAATTGATGCTTTGTTCGATAAAGCTATTGATGCGGCAAAAGACGAAAGAGTCGAAGAATTGCTGACCTATACACAGGCGATAACAAAACATTTCAATTTTCCAGAACCTAACCAGCAGGTAAAAGATGCCGAAATTCCGGGCGGTATGTACACGAATATGGTAGCCCAGTTAAAAACGCTCAAGCTGGATCATCTGATGGACAGAGCTTTGAAACTCGTTCCAAAGTGCAGGCTCGATTCCGGATGTCCTCCGCTGGTAACACCAACCAGCCAGATCGTCGGAACGCAGGCTGTAAATTTAGCATTAGATGAACTCAACGGAAAACCTGAATATACAACTCAGACCAACCAGTTCAACAATCTTGTGCAGGGCCAGTACGGCAAAACGCCGTTCCCTGTAGATCCCGTTTTCAGGGAAAAGATATGCGGATCACCGGAAGAAATTCCTTATGACACAAGCAAGTATCAGAAACAGCCGAATCCGGTTCTGAAAGAATTCGGGAATGTAAAGCTGGCGACAAACTATAAAGAAGAACTTTTAATAGAATTATTTCCGAATGTGGCTGACGGGTTTCTGAAAAAGAAACGCGAAGCGGAATGGAAAGCGGCTAATCCCTATATCCCGCCGAGGGTCATCAAGCCGAAAGCACTGACTCAGGAAGATTACGACAGGCTTTACAACAACGGCTGGTACTAGAAAACAAAGGCGGAGATCACTCCGCCTTTTTCATTTCCATAATTATTTCGACCATTTTCTTCACAGCAAGTCCGCGGTGACTGATCTTATTTTTTTCGTTAAGAGGCATCTCGGCAAGCGTGATATTATGCCATTCAGGAACAAAAACGGGGTCATATCCGAATCCTTCAGATCCACGGTAATGGTCAATAATATGTCCATTCAGGACTCCCTCGGTAGTTTTAAAAATATCTTTTCCGTATAGGGTAATTATGCATCTAAAAGAAGCTTTTCTTTCATCGGGGGCAACATTACGCAATTCTCTGAGCAGTTTTTCGCAGTTATCTTTATAAGTACAGCCTTCACCCGCCCACCGGGCCGAATAAACCCCGGGTTCGCCGTTTAAGTGTTCAACTTCCAGTCCCGTGTCGTCCGCAAGCGTTGTTATGCCTGTATGATCAAAAAGCTCTTTTGCCTTTTTTAAGGAATTGAGCTCAAGCGTGTCGCCGTCCTCTATAACTTCAGGCATATCCGGAAAATCATCCAGTGAAAGTATCTCGAATCCGGAATCTTTCAGAGCTTCCTTTAATTCAGTTATCTTATGTTTGTTGTGTGTTGCGAGAAGTAGTTTCATTTTTGAGCCTTATTTGAATTATGAGGAAAATATAATGTTTCTTAACAGAAATCTCTAATAAATATCTTATAAATTTCTTGTAGAATGCACTAAGTTTATTTAGATTTCAATAAATGATTTAACGCGGAGCTAGTAATGGACATTTCCGAATATTTGTTATCCGAGATGATCGAAATTAAATCAGGACATCATACAAAAGAAGATGTGCTGGAGAATATTTCAGATATGGTTATGAAAAAGATCGGTACTCAGGCGCATACAAAGCATGAAGTCTTAAGAAAACTCAGGGAAAGAGAGGAGATCGGGACCACCGGGTTCGGAAATCATATTGCTATTCCGCACTGCGCTCTTTCTAATATTGATGATTTCGTTATCGGAATGCTTGTTTATAATGACGGAGCTGATTTCGATTCGATGGATGAAAAACCTGTTAAACTGGCCGTTTTTATAATAGCGCCGGAAAAGAAAAAGAACCAGCACATCAGGTTCCTTTCAGAAGTTTCGGGCGTTTTAAGGCAGCCCGGAGCGCTTGAAGATATCTCTGCGCAGATCAATTCAGTCGCAGTAAGAGAAAGATTTCTGAAATACGCGCTTCCGAGTTCAAAGGATAAAAAACAGAAAGAAGAATACGCTCTTTTGAATATTTTCTGTCAGGAAGAGAAAAAATTCAATGAAATAATGGATATCCTTTCCTTTATAAAAGAGAGAGATATTTCTGTTTATGACGGATACGACGCAAAAAATTTTATGAAAAAGACCCTTTTTGGAAAAATGTGGATCGATGCGACATCAAAATTCCATAAGCTGATCTTTGTGGTGGTTCCTTCTGAACTTGCCAATGATGCGATAAGAAAAATAAACAATGTCATAGGCACGCTTCCCGACCGAAAAGGTGTTATGCTTATAATGCAGAAGATCGACTATATAAGCGGGTACCTGAAAGATTAATTCGTAAAATTGCAGGTTAAATTCTGACTAAAGAAAATTTAAATAAATATTTTATCGGAATCGACGGGGGTGGAACAAAGACAAATGTCAGCGTCGTGAGCTCCGAAGGCAAGCTTGTATTTACAGGCACATTCGGGCCTTCGAACCTGCTTAACGGAACAGAATTTGAGGAAAGCATGGTAACCATGTTCAGAGCTATCATCCCTGTGCTTAAAGACATCACGAGAGATAAAATAGTTTTATATTTTTACGCAGGTTTCGCCGGAACATCATCAAACGATACCGATTCAAGATTCACCGCCGTAAGCAAAAAATCTCTTCTCGGACTTGATATTACAGTCGATAATACAGACCTGATCTCGGACGCGTTGCTCGCTCTTAATGTGTATTACCCGCACAAAGCCGGCCTTCTTCTTATTTCAGGCACAGGCAGTATCTGCTACGGAAAAGATGAAAACGGGAAGATCTTCAGGACGGGAGGATTCGGATATCTGATAGACGATCACGGAAGCGGTTACTGGTTCGGTAAAGAGGCAATAAAAGCCGCGATGTACTCGCATTATCATTACGGGGAAAAATCTCTTCTCGAAGATATGGTATTCAGACATTTCAGCATAAAAGACCCGCAGGAGGTCTATGATCTTATTTATAAAAATAATTCAAAAATGATAATAGCATCGGCTTCAGAGCTTGTTTTCAATGCTTTTAAAGAGGGCTGCCCTGTGGCTGAAAAGATCATTCATAAGGGCGCAGATGAGCTTGTTTATCTTGTTTTGAACTGCTCAAAACTGATAAACGGAAGATCGCCATGCGTAGTATTGCACGGATCGGTTTTTAAACAGGAAATTCTTATTGAATTCGTAAAAAAGAAGCTGATAGAGCTAATGAATGTTTATTTAAGCGATAAAAGGATCGATCTGGAAGCTGCAAATCAGATCTATGAAAAATATCTCAATCAGAAAGAAGTATAATTTTTATAAATATTTTCAAGGATCTCAATTACTCCGAAAGTAACAGGTTTTGAGCTTATATAAAGGCTTTTCTGATCAAACTGGCTGCCTAAAGGTTTTTTCTGTTTTGTTTTCCCTAAAAGCTCAACAGTCGCCGGATCGGCATTCGCAGGCATAAAAGATATATCGGCTTTCTTAAGCATCTCAATATCGTTCAGAGAATCAGCTACAGCTATATAAACATCGGTGCTTTTTCCGAAGTATTCGAGCCCGCGGTATTTATCGTGCTTTATCGGGATTATATCGACAGCTACACTTGATCTTGTTACCCGGGCGTAATCCAGGTGCTGCAGGTCATCTTTCATTTTCTGAAAAAAGCCCTCAAGAGGATATTCGTATTTCGTAAACATGCTGATCGTAGCCAGCCTTCTTGCAAATTTATAGACTTCGGGATAGTCACAGTCAAGAAGAGTGTTTTCAAGGGTCTTGATCAGTGAAACTATGTTTTGTGTGACTATTATCTCTTCTTTGTTCATATCTGTAGAAACGACGCAGCCGGTTTCGAGTATCGCTCCGTCAAAAAGATCCGCAATTCCGCCCATTTTCCTTTTTACAAAAGGGAGATCGTTACCCGTACATAAATACAGCTTAATGTCGGACGGCTTTTCTTTTATCACTCTTATAAGTGCATCTGATGAGCCTTCAGATAAAAATTCATTATTGTTGATCAGCGTTCCGTGAAGATCAATGCCTATATGATATGTTTTTACTGCCATATTACCGCCGGATTACTTAACCCAAATTTAGCAAAAAATGATTTTTTCTGCAAGAGAATTGTATTACTTGATACTAATAAGATTTTGATATATATTTGTAACCAACGGTAAATGAACGGAACTGAAATGAATTATAAGACTGTGACGCTTGATTTCTGGGATACACTGGTTTTTTATCCCATGACAGATGAAATATTCATGGAGAGAGTGGAGCACGCATCGAATATCTTCCGGGGGTATGATATTAGCTATGAAACTTCGATCATGCTTATGAGGTCCATTTATGAAAATTTTGAATATATTTGGCATAACGAGAACAGAACGCCGACGACACCGGAATCATTCAGATTTGTTGAGAAGATTTTGGGATACGAATTTGATCCTGAGCATTTAAGAGAGCTGATAGCATATAACGAAAAGCTGGTCACTGATAAATACTTCAGCCTGACAGATACGGTTGCCGAAGCAGTAAAAAAACTAGCGGCTAAATACAAAATTGTTATAATATCAGATACGGGTTTTGAGCCGGGCAGAGAGATCAGAAATGCTCTGAAAAAGCACGATCTATACCGGTATATTACAGAAGGTGTATTTTCAGATGAGACCGGATTTTCAAAACCGGATAAACGGGCTTTTCATAAAGCCGCAGAACTGACCGGAAGCAAATTTTCGGAAATGATCCATATAGGAGACAGAGAAGCCAAAGATATAATAGGTGCAAAATCAGTAGGAATGAGCGCGATTTTATATACCGGATTTAGGGATGATGATAAGAACTCAACTACTGCCGATCATGTTTTCGGAACATGGGAAGAGATCTTAGATAAGCTGATTTAATAGTTTAGGAAAAAAATGAAAGAATTTATTCTAAAATACTTATCAAGACTGTGGGAGAGAGTTCCGGAAAATACCCGTCCGGTTATCACAACATGTATATTAAGCCTGTTCTCCGCTTTGTCAGCCGTAGGATTTTTATATCTGATAAAACTGTCTTACAAAATGACATATCTCAAGTTCGCTGAGGAATCTCCTTTGTATTTTATAATCGCAAGTTTTGTCCTGATATCCGTAAGTTCTCTTCTGGTCGGATTTCTACTTTTTGTTTTTAGCCCAGAGGCTGCCGGCAGCGGTATTCCTCAGATGAAAGCAGCCTACTGGAAAGAAATGGGCAATCTGAATTTTAAACCTGTAGCAGTAAAATTTTTTGCCGGTATTATCAGCATAGGAGGCGGGAACAGTCTCGGAAGAGAAGGCCCTTCAGTCTATCTCGGAAGCGGGGTAGCTTCAAACATCGAAGGAGCTTTCGACAAAAATTTCAGGAACAAAAGAGCATCAAGCCTGATAGGAGCATCAGCAGGTCTTGCAGCCGCTTTTAATACACCTTTGGCCGCTATAACTTTCATAATCGAAGAGGTTGTCGGCGATATGAACAATAAATATCTCGGCAAGGTCGTACTGTCATCTGTTATCGGAGCCTTTGTGGTTTACGCGTTTCTGGGAAGGCAGCCGGCATTTTCACTTCCAATGCTTGTGGATATCAGCTGGTCACATTATATGCTTGTTCCTGTAGTTGCATTCGCCGCGGCCTTTTTAGGTGTTCTTTTCCAGAAGAACACGCTGAAGATCAGAAAATCACTAAGAAAACATAAAAAAATACCGCCGTGGATGATGCCGTTATTCGGCGGACTTATAACTTGGGTTATCGGAACCTCTCTTTACCTGCTGACCGATAAGCTCGGAGTATTCGGTCTGGGTTATGAAGATCTGTCCGACCTTATGAGCAGTCATTTCGAATGGAGGATCGCCGGAATTCTGGCTATTGGTAAGCTTCTGGCTACAATATCTAGCTACAGTTTTGGCGGATGCGGAGGCATATTTGCCCCTTCGCTATTCATCGGCGGATTTACCGGGTACTTCATCGGCGGTCTGGCAGGACTGTGGATCACCCTGACACATGACGATATTATAGTATTGGCGGCAGTCGGAATGTCCGCATTCTTAGGCGCGGTAGTTCATGCGCCTCTGACTTCACTGCTGATAGTTTTCGAGATGACTCACCAGTTCGCGATTGTTCCGGCCCTGATGATAGGTGTAATTATTAGCCAGGCCGTCGCGCGGCGCTCATCTCATCTGAATTTTTACGACTCGCTTCTTATTCAGGACGGGAATTTGCTGCATAAAATAAGACCGCCTGTCGATCTTCACGGCTGGCAGAACCTTCCTATCTCAGCGATAGCAAGCCCGAATACGGTTTTCTTAAAAGATCTTTCTCACGAAACTATGAAGGAAACGCTTGAGAATTACTTGTACGGAGCTTTTCCGGTGATCGAATCGGGAGTACTGAAAGGAATACTGACGAGACAGGAGGTGGAAGAAGCTGTCAAAAAGAGAGTTAAGCCGGTAATTCATGAAGCCGGAACCTGCTATTCAAGCCAGACAGTGAGTGAAGTCGGGAATAAATTCATCGAATATGATGTTCAGGTACTTATAGTGAAAGACATAAAAACGCAGCAGATCACCGGAATCATCACTCTCCGTGACCTGATCAGGGCTCAGGGTGCAATGCAATCGTAAATCCGGAAGCTAAATGAGAGAGAAGATATATTTATTCATAGCTGATCTTGTAACAAAACACAACAAAAAGACTTTGTTTGTGATACTGCTTTTTACCGCAATTATGCTCTATTTTTCTACGGGTCTCGGAATAAAGAACAGGCTGGCTGATATGCTGCCGTCAAATATTCCCCAGGTGGAATCATTCAACAAGATAATAGAAGATTTCACTTCAGACGCGGTAATAATGATCTCGATAAACAGCGCATCAAAAGATGAACGGCGAATGATCGAAGCTGCCGAATACACAGGCAGGGAGATGTCGGTCATGAACCATATTAAACCGTCTGACGGTCAGAAATTGTCGCTGTTTCAGCGCTGGAAAATATTCAGAGGAGAGTATCCTGTCGAGGGAGTCGGTTATGATACGATAAATTTCATTAAAAGAGTGGATATAAAACTTGATACCGAATTTTTTCTTAAACATGGCGCAATCATACAGAAGCATAAGGATCTTAAGAATTTTACTGCAATGTACCGCGAACTTGAATTTAAAGATCTGTTGAGAAACATAAATGATAATTTTGAGCAGGAATTCGTAAGCGATTCAGAGAACTTGAGTTCCCTCGACGGTGAAGCAAGAGCCGTAACGGGTTTGAATAATATTTATAACTTCATCAGCTCTTTCAGTATTTATGTGGATGACCGAAACTCTGCAAAAGTTAAGGAATCCGTAAAGAAATTTATAATAGGCGACGATTACTATTTCTCACCGGACAGATCCATGCTTTTGATGGAACTTATGCCGAGTGTGAGCACAGACGATTTTGACAATCTGCTTATAATGAGCAGGATCGCTACTCAGAGGATGAAATCAATACAGCAAAAATTTCCCGATCTTGAATTCGGCCTCGCCGGAACTCCGGTCATAGGGCTTCAGGAGCAGGATGCGATCCTAAGAGATTTCGGGTGGACAACCATACTTGCGCTTGTCATAGTTATGATCGTAATGCTCGGCTCGTTCAGATCATGGCGTAATCCGTTCAATTCAACCCTTACGCTGATCGTATCCATAATAGTAACTTCCGGAATATTTGCCGTTACGCTAAAATATTTAAATACGATGTCTGCAGCTTTCGGAGTGATGCTTGTCGGGCTTGGAATTGATTACGCGATCCATTTTCTCACAGGATATAAAGATGCTACTGATCACGGTGACGATCCTGAAAAAGCTGTAAGAACAATGTTCCTCACTGTCGGAAACGGAGTATTAACCGGCGCAGTGACAACAGCTGCTGTATTTTTTATTCTGATAATAATCGGGTTCCGGGCTTTTTCTGAAATGGGATTCGCAATGGGTCTTGGTATTACCATAGCAATGATAATGATGTTCATCCTGCTTCCATCTCTGATCATAAGGGACAGCAGAAAGCATAAAAAATTAAAGAGATTTGATGAATTCGGCGCAAAATTATTCAGCCTGAAGCCTTTTACTTATATCACCGGAATTATGCAGTACAGGTTTATGGAAAATATCGGAAGGCTCTCTAAAAATACATACTATATTATCTTCATTTTAGCGTCAGGCATCACTGTCACTGCGTTTTCTATTTATGGGGCTTACAGGCTGGAATACGAATACGATATGACCAATCTTGAGCCAAAAGGAATGCCCGCGATAGAAGCTCAGGAAAATATCATAGAAAAACTTGAAATATCTCCCGATTTTGCTATGTTCTCCGATAGCAATATCGACAGTGTGCGTTCTAAAGTCGCAAAGCTCAAAAAGCTAGCAGACAGGACCGATCTGATCGGAAGGATCGATGCCGTGACAGAATTCTTTGTTCCTGAGCATGAGCAGTTAAAAAACAAGGGACTTCTTGCTGATTTCAGAAAAGATATTTCACAAAGCAGTTCAGAGAAAAATGTTAATGAAGAAAATGTCGATGAGATAATTGACGAGCTTCAGAGGCTTCACGACAACTTTGTCGAAATAGGCGAATTATCTGTAGCCGGATCCGGCGAAAAAAATAAGATCATAGCAAAGACTGATGAGATCGCAGGAAAAACTGACAGCGAGAGCAAGATCCTATTTATAAAAAATAAGCTTGAATCTTCAGAAAACCGTGAAGATATAATAGACGGATTTCAGAGGGCATATATTCCTGAATTAAAAAAAATCATGTTTGATATAACTGATACCGCCACAGTTACCTATGAAAATCTGCCGGAAGAGATCAGGGAAAGATACGCAAATAAAACCACCGGTAATATTCTGGTATCAATTTATCCTAAAACGAATATCTGGGAAGAGAGGAACTTGAGAAAATTTTACGAACAGACAAGTCTGATCGAGGATTCAATTACCGGCATGCCTATAATCATGCTGATCTTTATTGACCTGATAAAGGTTAAAGGTTTGGAGTCTGTTTTATGGGGGCTGCTTGTAATAGTTCTGGTGCTGCTTATAGATTTCAGATCTTTTAAATATACCGCAATAGCTCTAATTCCGCTCATTCTCGGAATGATATGGATGCTGGGCATAATGTACCTGTTCGGTATGAAACTTAATATAAACAATTTTATGGCTCTTCCAATAATTATAGGCATAGGAATAGATGATGGCGTTCATATGCTTCACAGATACAAGATAGAAGGAAGGAATTCCATGGATAAGGTTACAAAATTTACCGGCAAGGCAGTACTTCTGACTTCGCTTACCACAATAATAGGGTTTGGTTCTGTAGCTACTGCATCACACCGCGGGCTGGCAAGCATGGGACTTGTCCTTGTGATAGGTGTTGCAACCTGTTTCATAACATCAGCTTTTTTACTGCCTGCGATTATTTCATTAAAAGACAAGATCAAGTATAAGGAGCACAAATGAAACAGATATTCTATTTGCTGCTTATTTTTTCTTTTTGCTTTCCTTTGACAGTAGATGAGATCCTTGATAAAAGCGAAGCGAATGATAATTTTAAAACATCCGTTTCTTTGAATATTGAAGAAGTTCATAATTCAGACGGAACTGTCAAAGTATCCGAAATGAAAGCTTACTCAAAGAACGGAAGCGAGAAAACCCTTATGGAATATACGGAACCGAAAAGGATAAAGGGAATGAAGATACTCATGCTCAATAAAGGCGACGATATTTGGTTCTATTCAAACAGGACAAACAGGGTCAGAAAAATAGCTTCACATCAGAAAAACCAGTCAGCGAACAACTCGGATTTTTCTTATGACGATATGTCTATTTCCGATAACAGAAAAGATTACAAATACAGCCTTGCAGGTGAAGAAGATCGTAACGGTTCGGGCTGTTATAAGATCGATTTCAAAGCTAAAGCTAAATCAGTCACCTACAGCAGGTTTATTATATGGATAGACAGATCCAATTTTGTCACGGCAGGAGGAGAATTCTATGACGAAAACGGAGTTTTATGGAAAAAGCTTGAAGTAAAAGATGTTAAAAAGATAGGGAAATACTGGACCGCAGGTGAGATCGAGATGAAAAATGTTCAGAAAGATTCAAGAACAGTCATTAAAACCAGAGAAATAAAATTTGATGCCGATCTGCCGGATGATATGTTTACCGAGAGAGGATTGAGGAAATAAATGAAGAATTTAAGATCGTTAATGTTCTTTTTAATTACTGCCTCCGCATTTCTTTGTCGAGGGGAGGAAGATCAGGATCTTAAACTTGGAGGATACCTTGAGTCGAGGATGTCGTATTTCGCTTATGAAGATGAAATGACGACAGCCAATGCTTTATTCAGACTGGAAGGCGACTATGATGTTTCAGATAAAGGTAAAATTGAAGCCCACCTTCTTTATTATTACAATATGCAGCCTGTCGATCCGTTCTCCGGTTTCAGAGAAGGCAGCGTGTATGACAAAATAATCGATAAGTACTATCAGGAATCGCTTGACGGAATAAGTCCGGTGCTTGACGATCTTACCCCGGATGAGCTTGATCTGCTTAACCGTATCCTGGATATATATTCTTCGGGTTATTTCGACAATATTTCGTATTCGTCTTTCTTTCCGAAGGAAACGCTTGTTATGGACAGAGCTTTGATCAAGCTTTTTTTCGGCTCATCTGATCTTATTTTCGGCAAACAGCAGATCGCATGGGGGACAGGCTATGTTTTTAACCCCACAGATATTTGGAATATTAAAAATCCCACAGACCCCGATGGTCCGAGAATAGGCGTTCTCGCAGCCAATTTCGATTTCTTCTTCGGTGAAAATTCGTCATTCAATATAATAGCTGCGCCGGGAAGTAATTTCGATAATATGAAATACGGGTTCAGGTTAAAATCAACAATAGGAAGGTACGAATACTCTTTTTCTGCGGTAAGGGATAAATCAGATGACGCAACCATTCTCGGGATTCCCGAAAGGTTTCAGATCGGGTCGGATTTCTCAGGCGAGATATTTAAAGGGATCGGATTTTTCGGCGAAGCCGCGCTGTCAAACCCGAGATATATTGGAATGGAATTATCTGACACAGATTCGGCATATTTCCAGTTCTGTACCGGGTTCGATTATACATTCAAAAGCGGGCTGTATGTCCTAGGCGAATACTATTATAACGGCCTCGGAGAGAATGATTATAAAAATTATGATCTGACCGCTTTTACAAGGCTGACGGGCGGCGTGATGTCGGGGCTTGCGGAGAAATATATTTCCGCTGTCGTTTCGTACCCCTTTCTGAACTATTACAACTGCACTCTGATCGGGCTTGTGAATCCTGGCGATATGTCGTGCGCTCTTGTACCTGAACTTGAATATGCGTTCCACCAGAACATCTTAGTCAAACTGAATTCAAATATTTACCTTGGCAGCAGATCAACAACGGAGTTCGGGGGGCTGGTTAATAAAATATCATTCTGTGTGACAGGGTATTTTTAACCCATGAAAAAAAGTATTTATATTCTTGAATTGACAGAAAGTTAAAATTATATTGAAGGTATTCTGAATAACGGAAGGATCTGATGGATAAATATTTCGACAAACTGGTAGATCACAGAAGAAAACTTCACAAAATCCCTGAAACGGCTTTCAACGAGATAGAAACAGGGAACTATATTAAAAATGTGCTGCAGGAAACGGGATGTTTTAAGCTCCAGCTGATGGCAAAAACAGGTATTTTGGCGGAATACAGAAAGAATGACGGACCTTTTATAGCCTTCAGAACCGATATTGACGCGCTTAAAATAAAAGAGTCAACGGGGCTCGGGTTCACTTCGCAGAATGAAGGCTTTATGCACGCCTGCGGACATGATCTTCACATGAGCATGCTGCTCACATTAGCGGAATGGATATCAAAAACATCTCCCGACAAGAACATTCTGCTTATATTTCAGCCTGCCGAAGAAGGTTTCGGAGGCGGTGAAATGATGGTGAAAGAAGGTCTTTTCAGTAAATTCAACGTAAAAGAGATCTATGCACTGCATAATACGAACGAATACCCTGTAGGTACGATTGCGCTTAACGACGGGAAAATGTTCGCGGGGACAATAGAATTTGAAGTTCAGCTTGAAGGAAAAGGGGGGCATGCTGCAGTGCCTCATCAGAACAATGATCTGATAACAGCTACGGCAAATCTGATAACGCTGTTGAATACTATAGAGCCGAGATTTCTTGACCCGGTGCATGAAAATGTGCTTTCGATAGGCATGATACATTCAGGCGAGGCAGCAAACATTCTGCCTTCCTCATCAGTTATTAAGGGTACCGCCAGGTCGTACTATAAAGATGACCTGTCCACTTTAAAAAACAAACTGAAAGACATGTGCAATTCCATTTCGATCGCCTTCGGAATCAAATCAAAACTGCTTATCCATACAGAATATATTCCTGCAATAAATAACAGCGAGATAGTCTATAGAATAAGAAAACTCGATTTCGGTAAAAATATCAGGATAGCTGACTGTCCTCAAAAGATGACAGGCGAAGATTTCGGATTCATGCTCGATTCTGTTCCCGGAGCTATCGCCTGGCTCGGAGCGGGTAACGATACGAATAAAAATGCCGGTCTTCACAACAGCGCTTATAATCCGGACGAAAAGGCTATGGCTGCGGGTTTCAGCTTTTACAAAACCATGCTTGAAAATTTTAATAAATAATCTGCGGGGGAACCGATGGATGATCTTAACATACCTAAACTGAAGAAAGATGTGGAAATAGCGTTTAAAGACGGCGGTATTATAAAAATTTCAAGAATGACGCTGTTCCTTAACCATTTTTCTGCGTATCACACCGGCGAGGAAACCGTTCTTGAAGTGCTTAACGACAAAGCTCAGTTCATACCGGCGATGATATTAAACGGAAATCAGAAGTTCGCAATTCTGAACGTTGACTCAATTTTCTATGTTACCGAACTGGATGAAACCGATTCCGGATCGGATAAAGACGACCTTTGCATTCAGTTCATAACGGGAGAAAAAATGGAATTCAGGATACATGAGGAACTGCCCGGTAACAGGTCGAGAGCGATCGATTTTTTAAACACTGAAAGGGATTTTCTGACATTTCTCAAAGACAAAAGAAAAGTATATATCAACAAAAATAAAATAAATAAGGTGGAAGTCCTATGAGCAATATTGAAAAGATCCTTAATATGATGATCTCAAAGGAAGGCGAAAAGGTCGTTCTGAATTTAGGAGAGCCGATCTATCTTGTTATACAGGGTCAGAAAAAACTTCTTTCCCAAACTCCGCTTAGCGAAAGCGATCTGGAAGCCATGAGAACCGAATGCGAAGAATTTTTCGGCGAATCAACAAAATTCAACTTCAGCGGAAAATCAATCAGGGTGAGCAGATCAAAAGCTTCGATCGTCTTTGACATAAACGCTCCCGGCGGCGGAAATATGAATGCAGTAGCCGGATCAAAAAGAACGCAGTCCGAGCAGAAGGGAGGAAATGTTAATATAGATGATCTTTTAAGGTACATGATCGAGAACGGTGCTTCAGACCTTCATATCTGCAGCGGGAACAAGCCTATGCTCAGACTTGACGGGGATATGCTTCCATTAGACGATTTCCCCGATGTGACTGAAGATGACATGTGGCCTATAATAAATTATGTCACTCCTCCTAAAAATATAGATGAATTTAAAGAGACTAACGATTCCGACTATGCTTATGAGATCGAAGGTTTGTGCCGTTTCAGAGCAAATATTTTCAGAGATCACAGAGGCGTGGGTGCGGTTTTCAGACAGATCCCTTTTGAGATACTTCCACCGGAAGTATTAAAAATCCCGCAGAAGATCATAGAACTCTGCGATCTTCCGAAAGGCCTTATTCTGGTTACCGGTCCTACCGGATCTGGAAAATCAACTACTCTTGCGGCCCTGATAGATTATGTAAATAGAAACACAAGAAAGCATATAATAACTATCGAAGACCCCGTAGAATTCGTTCACAAAAATCAGCTGTGTCTTATTAATCAGAGAGAGGTCGGAGTTCATACTCAGTCATTCAAAAGAGCTCTGAGAGCGGCATTGAGGGAAGACCCTGATGTGATCCTTGTGGGCGAGATGAGAGACCTTGAAACTATAAGTATAGCTATAGAGATGGCTGAGACGGGACACCTTGTCTTCGGAACGCTGCATACCAATACAGCCGTAGGTACTGTTGACCGTATAATAGACCAGTTCCCTTCAAACCAGCAGAATCAGATAAGGGCAATGCTTGCGGATTCGCTTGTGGGTGTGGTTTCGCAGATGTTATGTAAAAAACAGAAAGGCGGCAGGGTTGCAGTATATGAAACACTTGTTGTTACTTCAGCAGTGGCAAACCTTATAAGAGAAAGCAAGAATTTTCAGATTCCTTCGATAATGGAAGTAGGTAAAAATCAGGGTCAGAAGCTGATGAACGAATCGTTCGTGGATCTTATAAAAGACGGAACGATCACGGTCGAGGAAGCTTTATCGAAAGCTGTGGAAAGGAATGAACTTATACATGTGCTTCAGAATAAGAACATGCTGGGTAATGTACAGATCAGCTGATCTTAAAATAAATCATTTAAGGCCGTCAGTGACGGCCTTTTCTTTTTTCTGTCCGGAAAAATATAAAATTCCCCCGTAACCGCTTACTACAAGCGAGACAGTAACTGTCAGGAAATCAACAGAAGCCGCAACATCTTCCGCTATGTGGAAACTTTTAAGTATATAAACCCACGATATTGCACTCAAACCTAATCCATTGAAAGATATTGGGATCATTTTAATAACATTAATAATGCAGAATAAAGCGACGGCGTGAGCGTATGTTAGATCAATGGCAAGGCTTTTTAAAACAAAATAAACGAAGAATCCGTCAATTATTTTAAAGGCGAAAGAGATCAGGAAAACATAGAGTAATTTCACATAGGATGCGGAGTATCCTGAAAAGTCCTTAATATAAGTCAGAATTGTTTCCGTTATTTTTTTCGGTGCGTAAGTTTCAATGATATCGCAAATGACCTCATTTGACCTTTTGTTCATCACGGCTATAAGAATGAGCATCAGAGTAGTCAGGAGTATTATGCTTACAGTCAGATAGCCGGGACCGGAAGATATATTAAGGAACATGAACCCCATTATGCCTATTGTCAATAATGATATAAGGCCTATGACCCTTTCAACAAATACGGATGAAAGAGCAATTTCTTTTGAACCGATCTCTTTTGCCGCGCCTACAATCCTTACAAGATCGCCTCCGATTGAACCGGGAAGAAAATTATTAAAAAATGATCCGATAAAGTATTCTCTAAGGCTGGCCATGAAAGATATATTTTTATTTTTTATCGAAATAACATATTTCCACCTGTATGCAGCGGAGAAAACTGACGCAATAAAAAAGATGATTGATAGAATAAGGTAACTTATCTTGATTCCGCCCAGAACTTTTATCAGGCTGCTGAAATCAATAAGATAATAGAAAAGATAGAAAAGCAGGATAACTGATATTACAATTCTAAGATATTTAGAGATGTTCTTTTTCAATTCCGTTACTGTTTTCCTATTTTTGATTCAAGCTGTGCTTTGATCTCAAGATAATCCTTGTCATTGGGTTGAATAGCTAAATATCTGTCAGCCATCTCAAGTGCTTTTTTATCGTCAGAGGACATAGTGTATATCTGACAGAGCAGATCTATAGCTTCCAGATCTTTTTCATTCATGCTCAAATATTTTTCAAATATTTTTTCTGCACCGGTTTTATCACCGCTCTGATATGCAAGCACCCCGAATTCTTTAAATAGAGAATTTCTTAGCTGCACATCTTTTGCCGAAGAAAGCTGAGATACTGTCTTTTCATAAATCTTGTTTTTTAATTCCGGTTCGTCAATTTTGCCGAAACCTGCATAAAGTTCGAAATACTTTTCGAACTTATCTTTAGATTCAGGCAGATTATCTATCTCTTTTACTATCTTATCAGCTATCGTGTTGCCGAATTCCATATATCCTCTTGAAGCTGAGTATATAAGGAACCGCAGTTTCTTTTTAAGCGAAAGTTGATTCAGATCGACGGTCTCGAGTAATTTCTTACCTTTGCCGCTTTCTCCGAAATCTGCGTACATTCCTGCGATCTCAGCTACGACCATCTCATTTGAGTATGGTATAGTAGATGAGGGAATAAGCTCTTCCATTTTTGAAATGATGTATCTTTTTTTATTTTTTAGTGAAAATTTATTGAATTCAGAAAAATCGTATATCTTCTCCAGATCATATCCTAGACTATCGTTTTGTATATCAGGATTGTCAGACTCGTCATAAAAAATTGCTAGTTGAAGAAATGCGCTTCTGTAATTCTGAAGAAGTCTCTGAATGTTGTCATCATAGTAAATATCAGGATTATCCAGGTTTCTGTAAAAAGATAAATATTTTCCAAGTACTCTATTATAAACCACCTCCGGATCTATGCCTTTATCGGCCTTGTAATCTACTAATCTGAAACACAGTCCGTCCATTCTCAGCCATTCATCTAGTCCGATGAAATTTGAACTGCCTACAGTAACCGCAAAGTAGATCGGTCGTTTCCATTTCATTTGGGCGTTGTAAGCAACTATTTCAAGCACCATCTGATCCTGGATTTTGATAAAACCTTCAGGCTTGTCCTGCACATTTACTGTCATAGTCGGACCGAGTTCCCATTCTATCACGCCGGTGCTGTCTGATGCGGGCAGCTGCAGCTTTCTTTTCTCAGGCCAGTACCTTCGCATAAATCCTTCTGACGTCATAGTGTGCTGGTCAAAGTATTCTGAAATCTGCTGATCAGAATATCTGATATACTCGGGAATTTTATTCTTAAGCTGACTTATATACCAGCCGGTATTCAGTAATGAAAGGTTTATTACCTGTACATCTTTTCTGATGCCTTCTACTTCCTGAAGATACCATACAGGGAATGTATCATTGTCTCCGTTCGTGAAAAGGATCCCGTTTTGATCACAGCTTTCGAGTATGTTCTTAGAATAATCCCACGCAACAAAATTTCCTGTACGGTTAGAAAGAAAATAATTCGCATTAAGTTCCATTGCAGGTATTATAAATCCTGCAAGTGCTGCCGGGAAAATAATTTTCTTATAAACAGGATACTCTTTCAATGTTTCCAGTATCGAAGCGAGACCGAAGCCGATCCAAATGGCAAAAATGAAAAATGATCCGACATAAAAATAATCCCGTTCTCTCGGTTGCAGATAATCCTGATTCTGGTATATAACGAGACCAAGGCTCATTATAATAAATAGAGCTAACAGGGCGGAAGCTTTTTTCCAGTCTTTGAAAAAATGATGGAGAGCGCCCCATAATCCTGCGAGGAACGGTACGGCGTAAAGACTGTCAAGTGTTACTACCCTGGTTAATTTATTTACATTGATTCCGATAAACTGCCAGTTGAAATAGCGGATATACATATCGACTATCTGATACTTCCAGAAAAAATTCCAATGATTTTTCCAAGGATCTCCCGTGCTGCCGGCTGCCGCGCCGATTTTTTCAAGGGACTCCAAATACTTTCTATTAGGTTCTCCGAAAAACAGAGTAATGGCATTTTTTAATTGTGCTTCGTCACCATACTGCTCCCTGTTAAGATATGCCAGCATTCTTGTCCAGTTGGAAGGGTCATTCTCGTTTATAGGAGGATTCAGGCCTGCCCTGAGATAGATCATCAGATAAGTGGAATATCCCAAAATTAGAAGGAGAGGCATAATGAAAATAAGAGACAGGTCTTCATTATTTTCCATTCTTTTGAATATTATCGTAAGAATAAAGAAAATAAAAAGTGAGTATATCTTCCAGTCGAGAGGAACGGCAAAAAGGACTATGATAGAAATAAAAACCCCTGCACCAACGATCACGGCTGTTCTTCTGTCATAATACCACATTATGAAAATACTGACAGGCAGAGTAAGTATGTTGAGAAGATGAACTCCTGTTCCCAATCCGACAAGAAGCATCATAAGCAGAAGATATTTCGCGGAATCGGGTTCTTTATGTTTTTCAGTCCATACAAGAGTAAGCCAGATTATTGCAGAAGTGAAAAGCATACTCAGCGCATATACTTCAGCCTCTACAGCATTGAACAAGAATGTATATGTGAATGCGAATGAAAGTGCTCCGACAGCAGAACTTGCGTGAACAATTATCAGATCATAAAAATCTTTGGCCTCGCCGCGCCAGTTCCTGATCAGCCTTGCGCTTATAAGATAAAGAAATAGTACTGTCCCCGAGCTTGAGAAAACCGAGATTAGATTTACTCTTAACCCGATATCATGTGCGAACGGGATCATTGAAAATATTCTTCCGAGCATAAGATAGAATGGAGCTCCCGGAGGGTGGGGAATACCGAGGATATACGATGTGGTTATAAACTCCCCGCAGTCCCAGAACAGAGTAGTGTGGGCAACTGTCATTAGATAAATAACTGTTGTGATAAGAAAAATTGCTGTTCCTGTTAATCGGGTTATCTTTTTTTCATTTAAGGCCATTTTATTCCTGCATTTTTGTTTTTGGTATTTTAAACCTATTAATAATAATGTACAGGACAGCTGCCGCAGCGACGCCTGTTATGTCTGCAATAAAGTCCAGAGCGTCAGGATTTCTGACCCCTCCGAAGATCCCGGAGCTGAAGTAGCCCACAAATCCCTGATGTATCTCATCGGAAGCGGCATACAGTGATCCGGCCGCAAGGCTCAAAAATGCTGCGCTGCCTGGTTCTTTTTCTTTGTTGATGAAGAAATATCTCATCAGCAGATAACCCAGTAAAGCATATTCTGTGAAATGAAGCACTTTATCATTTATTACAAAACCGGAACCGGAATCCTGGAAGGTCATGTGCGACAATAAAAAGATCAGTGCGGCGTAAAGAAGCAGGGACGAAGTTATAAATCTTTTGTTGCTCAATATATTCATTATAATAATATCTAACCTCTGTCTTCTTTAAAAATATCTCTGATCTCATCCATTGATTTATTCAATCCGAGAAGAACAATAAGCTTCAGCCTCGCTTTTTCGCTGTTCAGGTCGTAGCCCATTATAGCGCCGTTCTCTTCAAGCTGTTTTGCCCCCCCATCATAACCGTAAATTCCCAATACCCTGCCGTTCGGAACTCGGGATGTGATCACGACCGGAATCCCTTGACGGATCGCCTCAACTATACCGTTTTTCATATCTGGGGTAACATTACCCCGTCCGAAAGCCTCTATCACTATGCCCTTTACTCCTGATCGGATGGAATGATCAATGAATTTTCTGCTCATTCCGGCACAGAGTTTTATAAGATCCACATCCGGTTCGATCCTGTCAACTTTGAATTTATATCTGAATTCGGATTTTCTGTAATATATAATATCATCAACATCGATCAAACCGAGAACTCCGTAGTGAGGAGCATCAAAAGCGTTAGTCTGGCTGGTTGACGATTTGTAAACTTCCCTGACACTGAATATCTCGTCGTTTACGGCAAGCATTACACCCCTGTCATAACTTTTCTCGCTCGCTGCTACTCTTATAGCGTTATAAAGGTTTCTTGGCCCGTCCAGTCCGGTCTCCTCATTAGACCTCATCGCAGCAGTAAATATTACAGGCTTTTTTGTCTGAAGGGTCAGAAAAAGCATATATGAAGTTTCTTCAATTGTGTCTGTACCGTGGGTTATCACAACGCCGTCAAAATTTTCTATCTTAGAAGTGACAATTCCGGATAATTCGAACATTTTCTGAGGGGTCATCATCGGGCTCGGAATATTGCTGAATTCGTATAAGGAAAGTTCGGCTATCGTTTCTATTCCCGGGATCAGCTTGATTATCTCGCTTCCGGTCAAAGAAGGCACAACTCCGTCAGCCCCTGCTTTCATTGATATAGTTCCGCCTGTTGTGATTATCAATATTTTCTTTTTCATTCCGATCAGCTCATTTTTTACTTTTACCTTATATACTGTGCGAAAGTTCCTGCCTGAAAATTACATCAACTTACGCGCGGGCATTAAATATATATAAATGTGATGCGTTTTTCAAGAAAATAATAAAACATTCTGTTCCAAAAAAAAACATGGAAATGGTTGTGGCGAAAAATAAAATAAAATAAAAAGTTATAAACATTTTATTAACAATTTCAAAAATATTAATTTTTTTTTAAAAGAATTTTTTTTGCGAAAAAAATAATATTTCGTAAAAAATGTGGGTATTTCGTAGCTAATTCCCTCATATGCCTGACGTTTTTTCATGAAAAAGCTATAATTCGGGCATAGAAAAAAAGTGTTTTTTTTACTTGACAAACGCTTACGCAGTATATAAATTGCTTATATCAAGGCTAAGTTGTGAGGAACAGAGAAACGAAAACAAAAAAAGGAGAGAAAAATGGCAGAAAAAAAAGTAACAGGGTACTGCGTAAAATGCAGAGCAAAAAGCGAGTTCAAAAACTCTAAAGAAGTAAAAATGAAAAACGGAAGACCGGCTCTAAAAGGCACTTGCGCAAAATGCGGAACCGGAATGTACAGAATTCTTTCTGCAAAGAAAAAATAACCGTATTCATTCACAATTTTTGAAAGGGAAGGCAACTTCCCTTTTTTTATTTCATAAAATCAATCTTTCATTTATATTTCAATCATGTTATACCTCGCTGTAAATATACATTCGGGCAGTTACTCGAAGAAAAAAATAAAAGAGCTTGAGTCGCTGGTCAGGGCTGAGTTCGAATATTATGATTTTATTGAAACGGTTAAAACAGGCGAAAATGTATCACTCGGGGTCGATCCTGAAAATATATCGGAAAATGATATTATTTGTGCAGTAGGCGGGGACGGAACGATCAATGCCTGTCTTCAATTTATTCACGAAAACAGTTTTCAGGATAAAGTCCTGCTTGGTATAATACCGATGGGAACCGGCAACAATATGGTCGGATCATTGAGATTGAAGAAAGAATTCGGAAAAGCCGTTCAAATAATCAAATCAGGAATAACCGAAAAGATCAGCTACGGAACTGTCAACAGCCGAAAGGTGTTTTTTAACTGCAGCATTGGCTTTTCCTCCCATGTGCTGAAAAACAGAAAAACAAATTCTCTGACAGGTTATTATTACGACACGCTGAGACTTTATCCGTTATACAAAGGCTGCAAAGTTTCTATTTCAGGCGCTGATGTGCAGCTTGATCTGTTTGCCGGATTTTTTATGAACACTAAAGTCTATATGTCAAAATTTAAATTTCTAAAACAGAATAATACGGATAAAGAACTTGATTTCTACTATTTGGAGAAGGGCAATATTCTCTCAGTACCCGCTAAAGCGGCTTTGGCATATATTAACCCTGACAGCTATAAAAAAATCGCCTGTCAGACTTTTACCGTAACGCTTCCGGAGGACTGTGACATTGAAACCGACGGCGATATTTTAAGTTTAAATGGTACCGATAGAACTGTAATAATCGAAAACCATTCGACCGTTAATGTTATTACGAACAATAAAATTAAGGATAGATCATGAAAAAAACAGCTGTACTGATTTTTGCGGTACTTTTAGCATCATTATTCTGCCAGAACACGGGTTTCAGAGGAATGGCAACGGAACAGAGCGGACTTAAGATGTTTTTAAATCCTTCGCTTCTCGGATACGAACAGGGAGCAAAAATATTTGTGTTTGATGAGTACAACGGTGATGTTGAAGAAGGTTACGGGCTCGGAATTAATCTGGGCAACCTGGGTTTTTCGTATTACAAAGATAATGACGACCTTGAATATTATAATTTTTCGTCGGGCACTGAAATAGTTCCGGGATACTATACAGGCAGTTCGGTAAGATGGTATTCAGGAAGTGTTCTTGATCCTGAGCATGATATATCTCTAACGATAAGGCCGTTAAAATATTTTTCGCTGGCAGGAAATGTCAGAAATATATGGGAATCCAACGGCGGCAATATCAGCACAACATCAGGCTTGGCTATCAGACCTTTCGGCGACAACAGACTTACTTTTGAAGCGGATATCTCTTTCGAAAAAGACTTTATTGAGGATTCATTCTATACGATAGGAGCCGGCACCGGGATCATCAAAGGGCTAAACCTGAGCGCAGGCTATACCGCTCAGATGAACAATGAAGAATTTGATCCCGTTTACGAATTAGGGTTTTCATTTACACTTGGTAAATCTACAGCGGGAACCAGAGCTTTCAAATACGAAGATGCTGACAGCTACATAAACTATTTTGAATCCGGCAATCTGAATCCTCCGTCAATATTCAAAATGAAAAACTCAAAGATAGTTGAGATCGAGCTGGAAGGCAGCTATAACGAAGAAGTTCCTAAAGGATTTCTAATCGGGTTATTCAGCGGAGGCGGAAAAAGTACCCGGGAGCTGATGGACCGGATTAACCGTCTTAAAGACGATAAGGAAGTTGCGGGAATATTGATAAAGAGCAAAAATTATAAGATGACTTTTGCTTGTAGAGAAGAGCTGAGGAATGCGCTTGAAGATTTCAGACAGTCCGGAAAGAAAATATATTCTTATTTCGTATCCGCGTCACAGTCGAACTATTATTTGCTTTCAGTCTCAGACAAAATCTATATGTATCCCGAAGGCGATCTCGCGCTCGAAGGTCTGGGCGTTGAACTTATGTTCTTCAAGAATGTACTGGATAAACTCGGCATAAAAATACAGGCTATAAGACACGGCAAATTCAAAAGCGCAGTGGAGCCGTTTATTCAGGATCACGCGAGCGCTGAGAACCTTGAGCAGATGGATAAATTCATTTCAAGGCTTGACGATCATCTTAAAGCTTCGATCTCTTCAGGCAGAAAAATGACGGTTGAAGAACTTAACGGACTGATGAACAGGATCCCGTATTTTACCGGAAAAAGCGCGCTTGAGAACAAGCTTGTTGACGAGCTGATCATTGAAGATAAGCTCGAGAAGGCAGTAAGAAAGTCGGAGAACGATAAAGTGCGGATAGTCAATTCAAAACAGTATTTTGCATTTAGTGAAGAAAATCCGCAGTGGTCAGCAATATTCGACAAACAGATAGCTATTGTTTATGCAACCGGCTCTATCAATACAGGTAAAAGTTCCGGGGGAAGCTTTTTCTCTGCGGATATAATGGGCAGTGACACTACTGCCGACCTGATAAGAAAAGCAAGAAAAGACAAGAATGTTAAAGCTATAGTGTTCAGAGTTGATTCAGGCGGGGGAAGCGGACTTGCTTCGGATCTGATCCTGACCGAACTTAAGCTGGCGCAGGAAGAAGATAAAAAGCCCGTTATAATCTCCATGGGAAGCATGGCTGCTTCGGGCGGATACTGGATATCATGTTACGGAGACAGAATTTTTGCGGATAAATCAACTTTAACAGGCTCGATCGGAGTATTCGGACTTGTACCTTCGGTTGACAGTCTGTTCTCAAAAATTGGTATCAATACGCAGAAGATCAGAAAAAATAAATTTGCCGTTCAGTCATGGTATGAGGATCTGAATAAAGATGAAACCGATTTTATGCAGATGCATATTGACGAATTCTATAAAGGATTCGTGGAGAAAGTTGCAGCGGCGAGAAAGAAAAGTTATGAGGATATTGACAAGATCGCTGAAGGAAGGGTCTGGGCGGGAGAAGATGCTCTTGAACTCGGTCTGATAGATGAGATCGGAGATTTGAACGACGCGGTCAATTATGCGACTGATCTGGCTAAAATTGACACCAATAGCGGCAATTATCTTAAAATCTACACGAAATACAGCGAATTTTCTTTCGGCGACATGGCTATGAAAGTATTTGCAGATAAGCTTGATATAGAAGCATTGAACAAACTTCAGGGAAGCGAAATATTCAATCTGCTTTCTAATGACGAAAAGATAATGATGATGATGCCGTACAATATCGAGATCAAATAAAGATATTGCGAAATTAACAATATTAAACTTTAAGATTGCAAAAATCGAAAAAATTTCAGATATTCAAATGTTGAATAAGAACAGGGATTTCTATGGATACACAGGCTCTGATAAATATGATAGCGAATTCAAAAAAAATGACACCCGTCGAAGTTCAGATAAAAGGGGAACTTGACGGCATAGATTTCAGCGGAGTGAAATTTTTCGGCAATTCCGAATTCGGAACGGTATTCGGCGACTGGAAAGCTGTCAATGAGCTATTGGAAACTCATAAAAACAAGATCAAAGATCAGCATATAAAAAGCGACAGAAGGAATTCCGCCATACCGATGCTTGATACAAAAAATCTTAACTGCCGGATCGAACCGGGAGCGATCATAAGAGACACCGCCGAGATAGGAAATAACTGCGTGATCATGATGGGCGCGGTTATAAATCTAGGAGCAGTTGTCGGCGATAACACTATGATCGACATGAATGTTGTCGTAGGCGGCAGGGTCATAATAGGAAAACACTGCCATATAGGTGCCGGAGCGGTTCTGGCCGGAGTGATCGAACCCCCGTCAGCTCAGCCTGTTATGATCGGAGATAATGTAATGATCGGCGCGAACGCCGTAGTCCTCGAAGGCGTCAGAGTCGGAAATAATGCCGTAATTGCGGCAGGTTCCATAGTAACTGCTGATGTTCCGGAAGACATGGTGGCTGCCGGCGTTCCTGCAAAGATCATTAAAAGAAGAGATGAAAAAACAAATTCAAAAACTGTCTTCGTGGACGCTTTGAGACAGCTTTAAGGAGTGCTTATGTTCAGATCAGTCGTTTTCCTGACATTTATCATATATTTTTCGCTCTTCGGATTTGAAAATAAATTCAATTATGCCGAAGTAAAGATCAGCAGTGCTGATGATTTAAAATTTCTTCAGGCAAATAAGATAGACATTGACCGAACGAGCCTCGGCAACCGCGGAACGCCGATCAACGGAAAAGTTACCGTTTATGTAACTCAGGAACAATATGAACTGATTGAAAGCCGCGGCCTTTCTACAAAGTGGACTCCGCTTGAAGTAAGGGATAAATTATCATACAGGAACAATGTATCTATCGGCGATTCGATGCTTATATGGCAGAACAGATTTCCGGAAATATGTCAGAGGATACAGATCGGTACAACTGTGCAGGGAAGACCTTTGTGGGTGCTCAAAATTTCCGACAGCGTGAATGTTGAAGAAGCCGAGCCCGAAATAAAATTCGTTTCCACAATTCACGGCGATGAAGTGACCGGTATGGAAATGGAGATGTTCATGATCGAGAACATTTTAAAAGGATATCAGGCAGGCAACGATACGATGCGCTTTATAGTTGACAATACAGAACTTTATGTAATGCCTCTGATGAATCCTGACGGGAACGCGAACAATTCCAGATATAATGCAAACGGCTATGATCTTAACAGGAATTTTCCAGAAGGGACATACTATGATGCAGATTCCGTGAACGCGGCACTCCTGCCCGAGATAGACGCAATGATAGATTTCACTTCTCAGCACAATTTCATAATGTCAACTAATTACCACGGCGGAGCGCTGGTCGCGAATTATCTGTATGACATTGATTTTGGAGTTTCGAATTATGCCTATGCAGCATGTCCGGATGATCCGCATGTAACCTGGATAGCTTATAACTATTCATCGAGGAATGCGCCGATGTTCGCAAGCCCGTATTTTAACGACGGAATATCGAACGGCAGCGAGTGGTATCAGATCACCGGAGGAATGCAGGACTGGAATTACAGATATCATAATGTGCTTGATATTACGCTTGAGATAAGCGAAACAAAATGGCCTTCCTATACTTATATCCCGGGTTTCTGGGCTAATAACAGAGAATCAATGTTCTGGTATCTTTCAGCTGTTCACAAAGGGATATACGGTGTAGTAACAGATTCATCAACAGCGCTTCCTCTTGAAGCAGAGATCAGTATCTCCGG
>Ga0154584_1004_pt1 | contig 29284 bp, 44 predicted proteins | sample RifGroF2_FD_116013 | JGI IMG/M metagenome (GOLD analysis project Ga0154584, IMG submission 116013) | Candidatus Delongbacteria bacterium GWF2_40_14
AAATGTACGATAAGCGTAAAAAACGGCAGCGGAGAAGAAGTTGAAGGCGCTGAAGTGATGCTGTATGCGGTTTCGTGGGGAGGAATTTTTCCTATGCAGGAATTAAAGACTGGAAAAGACGGAAAAGTGAATATTCCTTTAGGCAGGGGCTCTGTGCTTGCCGCAGCTTACAAAAAAGAGTCGGGGTTCGGCTATGAGATGTTAAACACCCTGTCAGGCGTAAAGGAAATTGAGATCGTAATGCAGCCGGGTAATAAGTTCAAATCTGAAGAACTCAATTATAAATTTCAGCTTGTATCTCAAGGCGAAGAAAATAAGAACACCTGTAAAAAACATTTTGAAGGCAAATTCGATCTGATGAACGACAATGCGAACTTAAAAAGAAACGAAAGGCTGAATAAATATAAAAGACCATCGGAATTCGCAGCTTGCTTTTTAAAAAGCAGAGATTATAAAAATTCGGATGAGTTCTTCAAAGAGCAGAAAGAATATTTGGAAAAATGTGATCTTATCGGCGGAAATACCAAAGAATTTTTAAAAGTGTATAGCAGCATCGATAAATCGCCTGAAAAAGAGAAAAAGACCAATTTAAGAATTTTAACGGACATTATTCAAAACTGGGACGAAAAAGAGCTTTGCGAAATACCCGACAGCGCAGCGATAAATGATCTCGTAGATATTTTATACGAGGGAAAAGTATTTTATAAGAAAAATGTGCCTGACACGATCTTTGTTCAGAATGTGATCAGTCCGACATGGCAGGGAGGGCAGGGAGTTCAGAACGGATGGCAGAAAGAATTATACGGAATGATTAAAGCTATAAGGTCTTCAAAAATAAATACCACCGTCTCTGAAGTAATAAAATGGGCAGACTCTAAAGTGACAGTAGATTCAAATTTCGTATTCTACTACTACTCATGTCCGTTAAATCCCTTAGAGATCATAAATATGAGGTCTGTTCCCGATTATTACAGGTTTAAATTGATCGACAGCGCTTTAAAAACTCTGGGCATTCCTACAAGATGGAAAGGAAAACTTGAATATTATAACGGCAAAGAGTTTATTGTGCTTGAACGGAAAGAAGGCAAAAAGGAAGCTGTGATAAAAGAGAATATTTTAAGATTAAGCATTTTTGCCGACGGAAAGCAGGTCAAAGCTGAACCGTGGGGGAATTTTCAGATGTCTGAATTTACTGAAGGCGAACTGAATTACTATTATTTTGACGGCAGGAACGATTCGCTTGACTATATTTTGACATATCCGGAAGATAAAAATAAGGATCTTTACATACAGGCCGGAATAAGGAACTCTAACGGAGACGCAAATATTTCGATAAAACCTATAGCACAGACAGAAGGAACGGTCAGGATCGAACTTAAAACGCCGAAAGAATACATAGATATTTCAGGCAGTCTCACGGATGAAAATAAAAGCAAAGTAAAGAACTATGTTTCAAATCTGAATTTAAGCGGAAATAAGATACTTATGATAAGGGGAGCGGTGCAGAATGAACCTACAGTCAGAATGACAACGCTTTTAAACGATAAGATAGAAGAGTATAAAACAACCGGCACGCAGCTTTTAATATTTACCGAGACTAAAGACGATGCTCTGCTGAAGGGAGTGAGCATGGAATCATACCCGGTAATAATCCTTTTCGACAGCGAAAATCAAATCGTTTTCGCATCAAAAGGCTACAACATGAATATCGGCGATCTTCTGTTAAAAAAAGTAAAAAAGAATTAAAACCGCTATTGAGTTAAAAGGAAAAAATTCATATATTTATTCACTTTTGGAGACAGGCATGAAGAAAAAAAAAAGAAATATGCGTGTGATCGTGTTTGTTTCCGTTATCGCGTTTTTGACATATTATTTGTTCCTCAGAGGAGATTATTCTATTTTCAAATTGTATCAGAATAAAAAAGAGTATGAAAAGACACAACAGGAAATTGATGAGCTCAGGATCGGGATAGAAAGGCAGAAAGAGATTAATGAAAAACTGAAGAATAAAGATCCGTTGGAAATGGAAAAAAAGGCGAGAGAAAAGGGAATGGTAAAAGATGGCGAAACAATATATAAATATGAAATAGAAAAGGAGAATTAAAATGGGATTCAATTTAAGAAACAGACATTTCTTAAAAGAGATGGATTTTACAAAAGAAGAACTTGTATTTCTTCTGAATTTGTCAAAAGACCTTAAAGCGGCGAAGTACTCCGGAACGGAGCAGCAGAGGCTGACAGGAAAAAATATCGCACTGATATTCGAAAAATCATCCACCCGTACGCGCTGCGCATTTGAAGTAGCAGCACACGATCAGGGTGCGCATGTAACATATCTTGAACCGACGGGAAGCCAGCTTGGGCACAAAGAAACTGTAAAAGACACCGCCCGTGTTCTCGGCAGAATGTATGACGGTATCGAATACCGCGGATTCGGGCATGAAATAGTTGAAGAGCTTGCCCGGTATGCGGGTGTTCCCGTATGGAACGGGCTGACCAACGAATGGCATCCGACCCAGATGATGGCTGATGTTCTGACTATGATCGAACATTCGAACAAACCGCTCGAGCAGATATCTTACGCATATCTTGGAGACGCCCGCTTCAATATGGGCCGCTCGCTCCTCGTAATAGGCTGTATCCTCGGCATGGATGTACGCATCGGAGCCCCGAAAAATCTTCAGCCTGATGCCGAGCTTGTAAAAACCTGTAAAAAAATAGCTAAAGAGAGCGGTGCACGCGTTCTGATAACGGAAAAAGTTGACGAAGCTGTAAAAGGCGTTGACTATGTTCACACGGATGTGTGGGTTTCAATGGGTGAACCGAAAGAAGTATGGGCAGAAAGAATAAAACTTTTAAAACCTTATCAGGTAAATTCGGCCGTCATGAAAAAAACCGGCAACCCGGGTGTTAAATTCATGCACTGTCTTCCTGCTTTTCACAATGCGGACACTAAAGTCGGCAAACAGGTGTCGGAGCAGTTCGGACTTCACAACGGTATAGAAGTTACCGAAGATGTATTCGAATCAAAAGCCTGTATAGCTTTCGACCAGGCAGAAAACAGGATGCATACCATAAAAGCGATAATGGTCGCGACACTCGGAAGATAAGACTAATGCGAACACAGGCGAGAGCCTGTGTTCTTTTTTATAAGGAGAATCCATGGGCATAAGAGCCGGAATAGTAGGTATAACGAATATCGGTAAGACCACAATATTCAACGCACTGACCTCATCCGAAGCTGAATCAACGAATTATTCATTTTCGACGATCAAGCCGAATAACGCGGTAGTCGATGTTCCGGACTACAGGGTGGATGAGATATTTGCCCATGTGACAAGCGCAAAAAAAGTTTATAATCATCTCGAAATAATGGATATTGCCGGGCTTGTAAAAGGCGCATCAAGAGGGGAAGGCCTGGGAAATAAATTCTTAAGCGACATCAAGCTCGTTGACGCTATTCTGCATGTAGTCCGCTGCTTCGACGATGAAAATGTTATCCATGTCGATAAGACTATAAATCCGGCAAGAGATATAGAGAATGTCGAGACTGAGCTTATAATCAAAGATCTCGAGACAGTCGAGAACCGAATTTCAAAGAACGAGAAACTTCTCAAGTCTAAGAACAAGGAAGCGACTGATATTCATCCTCTTTATGAGAAACTTTATGCAAAAATGTCAGAACTGGAGCATCCGAGAACTTTAAAACTTACAGATCAGGAGCTTGAAAACATAAAAGACATGAACCTTTTAACCGTCAAGCCTGTAATATTTGTATGCAACATCTCGGAGAATGAACTTCTTGAAGGGAAAGATTCCGATTATACAAAAGCTGTAAAAGAGTACGCCGAAAAAACAGGGTGCGGAGTCGTCAAGATATGCGGAAAAGTGGAAGCGGAACTGTCGCTTCTCGGGGCAGAAGAGAAAGCTGAGTTTCTTAAGGATTACGGGCTTGACCATCCCGGCTTAGATCTCCTGATAAGGGAAACATATAATCTTCTCGGTCTCGGAACATACTTAACCGAAGGCGAGATAGAGGTCAAAGCTTGGAATATCAGGCAGGGAATGACCGCTCCTCAGGCAGCCGGCGTAATCCATACTGATTTCGAAAAGAAATTCATCAAGGCTGAAGTTATATCATACAAAGATTTTGTCGAATGCAATTTCGACAGGAATATTGCAAAATCCAAGGGTAAGGCTCGTCTTGAAGGAAAAGAATACATAGTTCAGGACGGAGATGTGATCATCTTCAGGTTCGGCAAGTAATGGAACTACAGATCATCAGGCATAAAAATGCATCGGATTATTTGAGAGATTTTTTCCCTCCGGATACTGCCGAGGCATATTCCTACCAGCTTCAGCGGATGTTCGAATCAGGCGCAGCCAAAGAAGGAGACTATTTTTTAGTTACTGACAGCGGAAAGTCTTATCTGCAGGCTGAAATATACAGAAATAACACGAGAAGGATCTGGGAAAAAACGCCTGTGATCAGCCCTAAAGCAGTTTCGGACAGTAAAAAAACTGCCGAAGCGGTCGGACTTATCTATGACTTCCTTAGCAGTGACGAATTCTACTTCAGTGCATCAGACCGACTGGAGATCGTATTTCACGAAGATACTGTTTTTTCAGAGGTGATGAAAACTTTTGCAAAGCGGTATGGCTACGAGAAAGTAGGCGAATATATAGAATTAGGTTTAAAAATTTCAGGAGGAATAAATACCGAAATTCCCGACGGTATCTCTTTTGCACCTTTTACTGCTCTTGAACCTGAGGAAAGGTTCAGGACAGTATTTGAGCATAATGAACTATCGAGATATTTTGAAAATACTGACCCTGCGCTTTTTTACCAGGACTATCTTGATGACGGGTATTTCAGCGAAGAACTGTGGGAAATGATGTATTTGAAAAATGAATTATCGGGCTTTATTATGCCTGCATTCACTTCCGGACTCAAGGATAAAATCAGACTTTTGAATTATAATATTCATGAAAGCTTACAGAATAATTCTATAGCAGTAGTAAACAGGGTGATAAAAATATGCGCAGATATGAAAGTGACCAAAGCCGAGTTCGTTGTCAATGCGCAACATGAAGTTATGATCAGAGAGCTTTTTAATAAAGGCGCGGTCAAAGTAAGTTCTTTTTCAAGGTATATAAAAAAATGAATTCGATAAGTGAATTAGATAAAAGCATCCTTTTTTTCTTCAACCGGTCAATACATTCAGATATTTTAAATTATATTTTCATTTTTTTTTCAGACCGAAGGTCAGCTCTGATATTTATACCCGCAATAATTTTGACAGGACATTATTTAAATAAAAAAAAACCTGATTCATTCAGAAAGTTTATTGCCGCAGTTCTAGTCGCCCTGATAGCTGTCGGGCTTTCCGACATAATATCTTCAAGGATGATCAAGCCGATATTTGAACGCTCCAGACCATGTCAGGTGCTGGAAGGTTTGTATTTTTGGAAAGCTAAGGCTCATTTATGGGTGATGACAGACGGAATATCGTCTTATAAATCTTCATTTTCATTTGTGTCGTCACACGCAGCGAATTCAATGTCTGCAGCCGTCATTCTGAGCATATTTTACAGAAAACCGGCGGCATTATTTATTCTGGTTTCAATTCTTATCGGACTTTCAAGGCTTTATCTCGGGGTTCATTATCCTTCAGATGTGCTTTTCGGCTGGTCGCTGGGATCTCTATTAGGGTTTATTATAGCTAAAACATATTTTAAACTGTCAGAAAAATATCCGAAAATCCGATATTGAACCTTTTTCTATTGATTTCAGTCATATTGAACTTTATATTGTACAGATGAAATTTGTCGCAAACAGTCAATTTAAAGGGAAGTGAATAATGAGAAAGTTCAATATTTTAATCGTTGACGACGAAGAGAACATGCTGCAGATGCTGAAAACTTTTTTTACCGAGAAAGAGTTTTGCTGTTTTACCGCTCAGAATGGAATTAAGGCTCTTGGAATTCTCGGTAAAGAAGAGATAGATATCGTGATCACAGATATGAAAATGCCTGAAATGGACGGGCTGGAACTGCTCAAAAACATAAAAGAGAAGCATAAAAACATTTCAGCCGTTATAATGACAGGTTTTTCTGAAGAATACACTACTACTGAAGCTCTAAATCTCGGAGCTGACGGCTACATCACAAAACCTTTCCGCAATAAAGAACTTCTTCTGATCCTTAAAAGGATACAACAACTCAACCAGTATGAGTGATCTTCTCATGCCGATCTTTTCCTGCTTTAGGGAAAATAAATGAAATCAATTAAACAAATACTAAAGGTTTTTATTTTTATTGTCATCGGCTGTACTCCAACGGCTGTTGATAAAGGCGAACCCATTTCAGAAAGGATCATATCTGAAATGAGCATAAAAAAACAACCTGTGCCCGAAAAAATCGAGGAAACAGAAATTACAGGAAAAAATTTTGTGCGTGTAGGCATACTTGAGAATGAGTTAAATGTTCTTTTTTCTTATTCTGGATTATATTCTATCTACAGCGGAGATAAGATAATTTTCACAAAAAAGCGCTCGACAGGATCATGGAAGGTGACTTCAAAGGATAACGAAATATTTCTTGAAAATACGGAAACAGGAGAGAAAATAACAGTTGATAAAGAGCTTATATTCAAACCAGAACAGATATCTTCATATGTAAGGATCGGAAAGATACAGTCGGGTAAGGGCTGGCATTGGGAGCAAACGAAGTCGAGAAGCTATAAAGGAAACATTGAATTCATTAATATTAACGGCAGGATAACTGTGGTGAACGAAGTCGGGATAGAGCAATATCTGTACGGAGTTGTACCGTCTGAAATGTCCGCACAGTCACCCGAAGAAGCCTTAAAGGCTCAGGCAATTCTGGCAAGGACAAATATCTATTCAAAGATAGGAAAAAAATATAAAGATAAACCTTATTCTCTTTCGAGCGATGTTTACAGTCAGGTCTATACAGGGCTTGACAATATTTCAGACAAGACAAGTAAGGCTGTCGATGACACAAGAGGTATGGTTCTTACCTACGGGGGTAAGCCCCTTGAAGCGTTCTTTCATTCGGTATGCGGTGGATATCTTGAAAAAAATGACATAATCTGGGGCGGAAATACGCTTCCTTACCTTGAATCGAAACCGTGCGGAGGTTCAGAAGACTTCAAATTCGGGGATCTCAGTAAGGAAAATAATTTCAGGAAGTGGATAGATTCAAGACCCGATTCTTACTGTAACATTGAAAAAAAAGGCCTTAACCCCGGACTTGATTTTACAAAAAAATACTTCAGATGGGAATTGAAAGTTAATAGAAAAAAACTTGAAAGCACAATAAAATCAACAACTGGAACTGATATAGGCGATCTAAAGGATATTTCAGTACTTGGAAGAGGTCCGTCCGGCAAGGCGAAAAGTGTCATAATTACAGGATCAAAAACTTCAATTACTATTAATAAGGAATTAAATATCAGAAAAAAATTGGGAAAACCGCCTCTTTACAGTGCAAATTTTTATGTTGAAAAAAATAAGACCGGAAAGAACGGACTGCCGGAGGATTTTATCTTTCGGGGAGCAGGTTTCGGGCACGGGGCAGGAATGTGTCAGATAGGCGCATGCGGAATGGCTTCTGAAGGTAGAAATTTTATTGAAATTTTAGACTTTTATTTTCCGGGATCCAAGATAACAGAAATAGACAAATAACTAAAAAATAAACAGTATTTTCCGAAAAAAGATATTGACAATGAAATTTAATCTTGTTATATTCGTTTTCCGCAAAATTTCGGGTGGATTTAGCGTAGAAAACAAGCGTGATACATTATCCGGAATTTTAGTAGAGCGTGGCGCGGACGGTTAAGAAACTATTAACATAGAAAAGATTATATTGGAGAAAGTTAATGCCAACAATCAACCAATTAGTAAAATTCGGAAGACAGGTCATCAAGAAAAAGACAAAGTCTCCCGCGTTGCAAAGTTGTCCTCAAAAAAGAGGTGTCTGTACAAAGATCACGACAATGACACCAAAAAAGCCTAATTCAGCTTTGAGAAAAGTGGCGAGAATAAGGCTGTCAAACTCAATGGAAGTATGGGCTTACATACCCGGAGAGGGACACAATCTGCAGGAACATGCAGTTGTTCTGATAAGAGGCGGCAGGGTAAAGGATCTTCCCGGTGTGAGATATCACATAATAAGGGGAACCCAGGATACGGCAGGTGTGACGAACAGACTGCAGGCCCGTTCTAAATACGGTGCAAAAAGGCCTAAAAAGTAAAAGGATGAGGATTTAAATGTCCAGAAGATCTAAGACAATCAAAAGAAAAATTCTGCCTGATCCGTTATACAAAGATATGGTGATCGCGAGATTCATCAACAACATGATGAGATCAGGAAAGAAATCAATTTCCGAAGGTATTTTTTACTCGGCTCTCGATTCGATCGAGCAGAAAGAAAAGGGTAAAAAGGGGAATGAAATTTTCAGACAGGCTATCGAGAATGTTAAACCTGTTCTCGAAGTAAAATCCAGAAGGATCGGCGGTGCGAATGTGCAGGTTCCTTTAGAGATCAGGTCTGAGAGAAAAGAAGCTTTAGCAATCAGGTGGATAATTGCCAATTCAAGAAAGAGAAGCGGAAAATCCATGTCGTCCAAGCTTGCGGACGAACTGATAGCAGCTTCGAAAAACGAAGGATCATCAATAAAGAAAAAGGAAGATATGCATAAAATGGCTGAAGCCAACAAAGCTTTTGCTCATTTTAGGTTCTAAAAAGAATGGCTCTTGAAAATCTAAGAAATATCGGGATAATGGCCCATATCGATGCAGGTAAAACCACTACAACCGAGAGGATTTTGTTCTATACAGGCAAAGTTCATAAAGTGGGCGAAGTGCATGACGGAACGGCAGTTATGGACTGGATGCCTCAGGAACAGGAAAGAGGTATAACCATCACTTCAGCAGCCACTACATGCGAGTGGAAAGGTCATTCTATAAATATTATCGATACTCCCGGTCATGTGGATTTTACTGTTGAAGTTGAAAGATCCTTAAGAGTTCTTGACGGAGCGATCGCTTTGTTTTGCGGTGTAGGCGGGGTCGAACCTCAGTCTGAAACCGTATGGAGGCAGGCTGATCATTACAAAGTTCCGCGAATAGCTTTCGTGAACAAGATGGACAGAGTCGGGTCTGACTTCTATAACGTTCTTGATATGATATCTGAAAGGCTCGGAGCACATCCTGTAGCATTACAAATACCCGTAGGTATGGGAGAAATGTTCGCAGGTGTGATCGATCTGATTCAGCTGAAGGCAAGAATGTACAAGCAGGAAGACGGTCTTATTTTCGAAGAGATAGATATCCCTGAAGACCTTATGAAGATCACGCATCACTACAGGGAGCTTCTTCTTGAATCGATATCGGAATACGACGACCATCTTATGGAACTTTTTCTCGAAGGAAAAGAAATTTCCGAACAAAAGCTTAAAACAGCTATCAGAAAAGCAACTCTGGATCTGAAAATAGTACCTGTTTTCTGCGGATCGTCATTTAAAAATAAGGGAGTTCAGGCCTTGCTTGACGGAGTGATAGATTATTTGCCGTCCCCGGCTGATACAGAAGAGTATCAGGGTTTTATGTGCGACAGCGATGAAGTAATCTCCAGGAAACCGTCTCCGGAAGAACCGTTCTCCGCTTATGCTTTTAAGGTCATGACCGATCCGTATGTTGGAAAACTTATTTATCTGAGAATATATTCAGGCAGAGCTAAAGTTGGTGATGCAGTTATTAATTCGCATACCATGAAAAAAGAAAGGTTCGGCAGGATACTTCAGATGATGTCCAACAAAAGAGAGGACAAAGAGAGTTGTCAGGCAGGAGACATTGTTGCAGTGGTCGGTCTTAAGAATACAAGGACAGGCGATACTCTGTGCGACAATAACAAAAGGATCAGATTCGAGACTTTAAAATTCCCTGTTCCTGTTGTCCATCAGGCGATCGAACCCAAGACGAAAACAGATTCTGACAAACTTACAGATTCTCTTATAAAACTTGCTGAAGAAGATCCTACTTTCATCATAAAACAGAACGAAGAAACAGGGCAGACTATCATATCAGGCATGGGAGAACTTCATTTAGAGATAATAATCGACAGGCTTAAAAGAGAATTCAACCTTCAGGTAAATGTCGGTGCTCCTCAGGTAGCCTACAAAGAAAGACTGAGAAAGATGGTGACCGTAAATTACAGGCATATCAAGCAGACCGGAGGAAAAGGTCAGTTCGCACATGCAGTACTCAATATCGGTCCCGGAGAACCTAACAGCGGACTTGTTTTTGTTAATAAGATAACAGGCGGAAGGATACCGAAAGAATATATTCCTGCAATAGAGGACGGAATTAAGGATGCCATAACATCTGGACCTTTGGCGGGATATCCCATTCTCGATCTGAAAGTTGAACTTACTGACGGATCTTATCATCCGGTAGATTCATCTGAAATGGCTTTCAAGGTGTGCGGAAATCTGGCTTTCAGAGAAGCGGCAGACAAATCAGGTACAGTGCTGTTGGAGCCGGTAATGAAAGTGGAGATACACACTCCTCTTCCCTATGTCGGCAGTCTGACCGGCGATATAAATTCAAGAAGAGGGAAAGTGGATGATCTCGAACTAAGGAACGAATATCAGGTCATTAGAGCTACGGTTCCTTTATCCGAAATGTTCGGATACACAAACAGGCTCAGAAACCTGTCTCAGGGAAGGGCATCTTCAACAATGGAGTTCAAGGAATTCGTACCGATGACTGACGAGGACACAAAAAAAACTCTTAAGAAATTCGGATATGTTTATAACAATTAAATTTAAAAGGTATAAAGTTAAAAGTTTATTACGGAGGAAACTAAATGGCTAAGGAAAAATTTGAAAGGACCAAACCGCATGTGAACATCGGAACCATAGGTCACGTTGACCATGGCAAGACTACACTTACAGCGGCAATAACTCTGGTTCTGAACAAAATTACCGGTGCGAAGATCATGGCGTTCGACGAGATCGACAAAGCTCCGGAAGAAAAAGAAAGAGGTATTACAATCAATACCGCTCATATCGAATATGAGACAACAAAAAGGCATTACGCCCATGTTGACTGTCCCGGTCACGCTGACTATGTTAAGAACATGGTTACCGGAGCTGCTCAGATGGATGGAGCGATCCTTGTTGTATCTGCTGCGGACGGACCGATGCCTCAGACAAGAGAGCATATACTTCTTGCAAGACAGGTAAACGTTCCTTATCTCGTTGTTTTTATGAACAAAGTTGATATGGTTGACGATCCTGAGATACTTGATCTGGTTGAAATGGAAGTCAGAGAGCTTCTCGACCTTTACAAATTCCCGGCGGATGTTCCTTTTATAAAAGGATCCGCACTTAACGCAATGGAACACCCGGACAACCCTGAAATGACCAAATGTATCATTGAGCTTATGGACGCGGTTGATACTTATATTCCTACACCAGTAAGGGAAACTGAAAAGCCTTTCCTTATGCCGGTTGAAGATGTGTTCTCGATCACTGGAAGGGGTACTGTTGCTACAGGAAGGATCGAAAGGGGAAGAGTCAAAGTTGGTGAAGAGGTAGAGATAATAGGTCTGACATCAGACAAGAGAAAATCTGTTTGTACAGGCGTTGAGATGTTCAGAAAACTTCTTGATTCCGGAGATGCCGGAGATAACGTAGGTTTGCTTCTGAGAGGTGTTGATAAAAAAGACATCGAAAGAGGTATGTGTGTTATTAAACCGGGAAGCGTTACGCCGCATACAAAATTCAAATCAGAGGTTTATGTTCTTACAGAAAAAGAAGGCGGAAGACACAAGCCTTTCTTCAATAACTACAGACCGCAGTTCTATTTCAGAACTACTGATGTGACCGGTTCGATCACTCTAAACGAAGGCGTAGAAATGATCATGCCCGGCGACAACACAGAGATAAATGTAGCGCTTATATATCCTGTAGCTATGGAGCACGGTCTGAGATTCGCAATCAGAGAAGGCGGAAGAACAATTGGAGCCGGCGCAGTTGCAGCGATAGTCGAATAGAAGATTTTGAAAACTTAAGAGGTAAAAATGGCTTCGCAAAAAATAAAAATCAAATTAAAATCATATGATTATCATTTGATTGACATTTCAACCGAGAAGATCATTAAGAAGGCAAGAGAAACAGGAGCGGTAATATCCGGTCCTGTGCCTCTTCCAACTAAAAAAACTATATATACCGTTCTCCGCTCCCCGCACGTTAACAAGAAGTCAAGAGAGCAGTTCGAGAAGCGTATATACAAAAGACTGGTTGAAATATTAAACTCTAAAACAGAGACCATGGAAGCATTAACAAAACTGGAGCTTCCCGCTGGTGTAAACATTGAAGTTAAAGTAGTATAAAGGCGGCAAAATTAAATGGACGTCATTTTAGGAAAAAAATTAGGTATGGCGAGCTTTTTCGGACCTGCGGGCAGAGAGTTTCCCGTCACTATAGTTGAAGCCGGACCCTGCAAAGTTGTCCAGGTAAAGACTATCGAAAAAGACAAATATGAAGCCATACAGCTGGGTTTTGCTAACCAGAAAGAATCAAGGGTGAACAAACCTCTTACCGGTCACTTCAAGAAAGCCGGTGTTGAAGTTAAAAAATATTTGAAAGAGTTCAGATTTACCGGAGCAGGAAAAGTTGCGGTAGGAACTGAAATTACGGTTGCGGCGTTCAGCGAAGGCGACAATCTTTCCGTCGAGGGTGTTTCTAAAGGTAAGGGTTTCCAGGGTGTAGTAAGAAGATGGGGAATGCGTCTTCAGGGCGGTTCTCACGGAACACACGAATCCCACAGGGGTCCGGGTTCTATCGGACAGTGTACCTGGCCTTCAAGGGTCTGGAAAGGAAAACATTTGCCCGGAAGAATGGGAAGCGACAAAGTAACGATTAAAAATGTCGAAGTATTAAAGACAATACCGGAAAAAAACATTATCTTCATCAAAGGCTCACTTCCCGGCGCAAAGAACGGCATTCTCAAAATCAGAAAGTTGGAGGCATAATGAAACTTGCTGTTTATGACATAGAAGGAAAAAAGACCTCTGTTGAAATGGAACTGAATACTAATGTTTTCGGTATGGATCCTGATTACCATCTTATCCACCAGGCGGTCAAAGTGTATCTTGCTAATCAGAGACAGGGTACGGCCAAAGCCAAAGGAAGATCGGAGCTTGCTTTCAGCACAAGAAAATTGTTCAGGCAGAAAGGAACCGGAGGAGCAAGAAGAGGCGACAGAAAATCTCCTGTACTGGTCGGAGGCGGAAAAACATTCGGTCCGCACCCGAGAGATTATACGATGAAAATGAATAAGAAACAAAAATTAATAGCAAGAAAATCAGCGTTTTCGGATAAAGCTCTGAATGAAAAGATCTATCTGATCGACAATTTCGAATTTGAGTCTCCGAAGACAACTAAGTTCGTAAATGTTCTCTCGGCTATGGAAGTTCTGGGGAAAAAAGTTCTGGTTCTTGTAGATACCTACAGCTATCTTGATGAGGAAAGCAAATACAACAGAACGGTTAATCTGCTTAAGTCGATAAGGAATATCAAGAATGCCAACATTCAGCTTGCCGACACGGTTTCGACCTATGAGATCATGAATGCCGATTGCCTTCTTATCCAGAAAGATGCCTTACAAACTATTGACAGGGTGAATGCATAATGAAGATTATATTGAAAAAGCCTCTCATCACGGAGAAAACCAGCAAATTACAGGAAAAGAATAATCAATATACTTTTCTGGTCGATGTCCACTCAAACAAGATAGAGATCAAAAGAGAGATCGAGGATAAATTCGGAGTTTCTGTAAAAGAAGTCAATACCGTGAACTATGAAGGCAGAAAAGCAAGAGTCGGAAGATTCTTAGGTAAAAAGAGCGATTTCAAGAAAGCGATTGTTACTTTGGCAAAAGGCGACAAACTTGATATTTACGAACAGGCTTAATGAAATTGATATTGAAAAAGTAGCAGATTTGGAGTTAAAATGCCAGTAAGAAAATTTAAACCATACACACCGAGCCGAAGGTTCATGATGATCTCGGATTTTACAGAGATTACAAAGTCCACACCGGAAAGATCTTTGCTTGAAAACAAGAAAAGAACGGGCGGAAGGAACAATGTCGGCAGGATCACTACCCGTCATATCGGAGGCGGCCATAAGCAAGCCTTAAGGGTAATTGATTTTAAAAGAGACAAATTTAATATCCCCGCAAAGATAGCATCGATCGAATATGATCCGAACAGAACTGCTAGACTGGCTCTGTTGTTTTATGCGGACGGGGAAAAAAGATATATATTGGCTCCAAGCGGACTGAAGGTCGGAGACTCTGTTATATCTGGAGAGAATGTTGATATAAGGCCAGGGAACGCTCTTCCCCTTAAAGCAATTCCCGCAGGTCAGATGGTTCATAATATAGAACTCAAGATCGGAAAAGGCGGACAACTTGTTCGTTCGGCAGGAAATTACGCTGTCCTGATGGCTAAAGACGGTAATTATTGTCATCTGAAGATGCCTTCAGGGGAAGTAAGGCTCGTTCATCAGAACTGCTATGCCACTCTCGGACAGGTGGGAAACATTGACCATTTTAATCAGAATCACGGTAAAGCCGGAAGAAAGAGATGGCTCGGTGTAAGACCGACCGTTAGGGGTGCAGCTATGAACCCAGTTGATCATCCGCACGGCGGAGGAGAAGGAAGAACCTGCGGCGGAAGACAGCCGGTTTCTCCATGGGGTACATATGCCAAAGGTTACAAGACAAGGAAGAAAAACAAACCTTCCGACAAGTACATCATAAAAAGAAGAAAAACTAAATAACGGGGTTTGTTGAATGCCAAGATCTGTAAAAAAAGGACCATTCGTTGACGATCATCTTCTTAACAAAGTGGTAAAGCTCAACAAAACGAGACAGAAAAGCGTTATTAAGACATGGTCAAGAAGATCAACCATAGTTCCGGAATTTATCGGACATACAGTGGCTGTATATAACGGAAAACAGTTCATACCTGTGTATGTAACTGAGAATCACGTAGGTCACAAATTCGGAGAGTTTTCTATAACCAGAGTATTCAGAGGTCACCCTGAAAAAAAATCAGAAAAAGCCTCAAAGATTAAAAAAGAGAGCAAATAATGGAAGCGTATGCAAAAGCAAAATGGGTAGGTTATCCCGTTAATAAAGTAAGATTGGTAATGGAACTGATCAAAGGAAAAGATGTAGAGACTGCGATCAATATTCTTAATTTCACTCCTAATTTCGCGGCTAAATCCATCATGAAAACTTTAAAATCGGCTGTTGCAAATCTTATAGATAACAACAGAGAAACCGCAGTTGACACTAACAGCGTTTTCATTAACACGATGTATGCTGATGAAGGTCCTACCATGAAAAGATTTAAGCCTCGCGCTCAAGGTAGAGCTACTAGAATCAGAAAAAGAACAAGTCACATTTATATTAAAGTGGCGACAAAAGAATAGGAGGACTTTTTGGGTCAGAAATGTAATCCGATAGGGCTGCGCCTTGGAATAAACAGAACATGGAATTCGATCTGGTTTGATCAGAAGGATTTTGCCGCTAAACTTATGGAAGATCTGAAGATCAAAAAATATGTAAACACCAGACTGAAAGAGGCGGCTATATCCGAAATTAGAATCGAAAGAAAACCTAAAGAGATCAATCTGAGTATTCACACTGCTAAACCAGGCATAGTAATAGGAAGAAAAGGCGCGGAAATTGAGAAGCTGAAAGAAGAGCTTAAGACAGTTTTTAAAAAGCAGATCAATCTTAACATCTTTGAAGTGAAACGCCCGGAGACTAACGCCTATTTGATAGGCGACTCTATCGCAAGGCAGCTGGAAAAAAGAATCAATTTCAGAAGAGCTCTGAAAAAATCGATTGATCTTGCCATGAAGGCGAATGTTCAGGGAATAAAGATCCAGTGCAGCGGAAGGCTCGGCGGCGCCGATATGGCCAGAACCGAAGGTTATCACAAAGGCAGAGTTCCGCTCCATACTCTCAGATCGGATATTGATTATGCGTGGGTTGAAGCACATACTCCATACGGCAGGATCGGAGTTAAAGTATGGGTGTGCAACGGCGAAAAGTACGGATACTTAAACAATGCGGAGATGAAGTAACATGTTAATGCCTAAGAAAGTAAAGCACAGAAAGGTCCAGAAAGGCCTTCAGAAAGGGTTGTCTTATAGAGGAAACCTTATAGCTTTTGGAGATTACGGCCTGAAAGCTATGGAGCAATTCTGGATGACATCAAGGCAGATAGAAGCCGCCCGTATCGCTATCAACAGGACGATGAAAAGAGGCGGAAAGATGTGGATCAGGGTTTTCCCTGATAAACCGATCTCGAAGAAACCTGCCGAAACAAGGATGGGAAAAGGAAAAGGAGCTCCGGAATACTGGGTAGCAGTAGTAAGGCCGGGAAAGATCCTCTTTGAAGTTCAGGGAGTTACTGAAGAGTTGGCAAAAGAAGCTTTAACATTAGCTTCAAGTAAACTGCCGATAAAGACTAAAGTTTGTTCAAGAAACGAAATTGGAGAATAACGGATGAAAGTCGTGGAGATAAGAGAGCTTACTGTAGAAGAGCTTCTCAACAAAATAAAAACTACTGACAAAGATCTTGCCGACCTGAAGTTCAAGCATTCTCTAAATCAGCTTGAGAATCCTATTTCAATAAGAACTCTCAGAAAAGAAATAGCAAGAATGAGAACCATAGTAACGGAAAAAAAGAACGCCGAAACTGCAGGTACTGCAAAATAGGATCAAATCTTGAATTACAATTTGTTGGAGCAGAAATAGAATGGTAGAAGAAAGAAATAATCTGAAAAAAGTAAGAACGGGCGTTGTAGTAAGCGATAAGATGGATAAAAGTATTTCCGTGCTTGTCGTGAGAAAGATAAAGCACCCTACTTACAAGAAATTTTACAACAGAAGCAAGAAATACATTGCTCACGATCCTGAAAACACTTGTAAAGAAGGCGATACCGTGAAGATCAGCGAGTGCAGGAAACTGAGCAAGACTAAGTCTTGGTATCTTGTTGAAGTGGTTGAAAGAAAAAAATAATAAGGTCCAGAGATGATACAAGAAGAAACCAGGTTAACAGTAGCCGATAATACAGGAGCTAAATCAGTTCTTTGCTTCAGAATACTGGGCGGAACCAGGAAAAGATATGCGTATGTCGGTGATATTATTGTATGCGCGGTAAAAAGCGCGATCCCCGGCGGATCGATAAAAAAAGGCGAGGTTGTAAAAGCCGTAGTGGTCAGGACGAAAAAGGAATTCAGGAGACCTGATGGATCTTATATCAGATTTGATGAAAATTCTGCAGTAATCCTAGATGAAAAAGGAGAACCCAAAGGCACAAGGATCTTCGGACCTGTAGCCCGTGAATTGAGAGACAAGGGATATATGAAGATCATTTCTCTCGCACCAGAGGTTCTGTAACTTAAACAAGGGTTTGCAAAGATGAAAATTAGAAAAGACGACAAGGTTAAAGTGATATCCGGCAACAGCAGAGGAAAAACCGGTAAGGTTTTAAAGGTTATAACCGACAAGAACAGAGTTATAGTCGAGGGAGTTAATCTTGTTAAAAAGCACCAGAAACCAAACCAGATGAATCAATCGGGCGGGATCATTGAAAAAGAAGCGGCAATTCATGTTTCTAATGTAATGATCGTGTGCTCCAATTGCAACAAAGCCGTAAGGATTTCAAAGAAAAGAAATGAAGACGGAACAGCAGAAAGAATCTGTAGATCCTGTAACAAAGCCGTTTAAGGAAGAGGAAAATAATGGATAATCAACCAAGACTGAAAATCAAGTATCGCGAGGCGGTATGTCCTTATTTGAAAGATAAGTTCAAGTACAAAAGCGTTATGCAGATTCCCGTAATCACCAAGATCAAGCTGAACATGGGTGTCGGAGAGTCTATTAAAGACAGTAAACTGCTTGACGCAGCGGTAGAAGAACTTACGATAATATCAGGACAGAAACCGGCAATAAGCAAAGCAAAGAGATCTGTATCTAACTTTAAACTCAGAAAAGGCATGAAAATAGGTACTCATGTGACTTTGAGAAATGCCATAATGTATGAATTTCTTGACAGACTGATCGAGATTTCGATCCCAAGAATCAGGGATTTCCAGGGAATGCCGGTCGAATCGTTCGACGGAAGAGGAAATTACAACTTCGGGATCAAAGAACAGACAGTGTTTCCGGAGATAAAGTTCGATAATGTTATCAGGGCAAACGGGCTAAATGTTACTATTGCGACTACTGCTAAAACCGATGAAGAGGCTTATGAACTTTTAAAGGCTATCGGTTTCCCGTTCAAGAAAACAAAAACCGAGGATAAGTAATGGCAAAGAAGTCAATGATAGCTAAGGCTAACAAAACGCAAAAATTTCCTGTAAGGCAATATTTCAGATGTCAGAGGTGCGGAAGACCGAGAGGATACATCAGAGAATACGGCATTTGCAGAATTTGTTTTAGACAACTGGCAAATTTCGGAGAGATCACAGGCGTAAAAAAGGCAAGCTGGTAATCTAAGGTTTATACTCACAAGGAGAAAATGAAAAATGACAATGACAGATCCTATTGCTGATTTACTTACGAGGATTAGAAATTCGACAAAATCTAAGCATAAGTATGTTGATGTACCTGCCTCGAATATCAAAAGGAAGATCGTTAAAATCATGCTAGATCAGGGATTTATTGACAAATATGTTAATATAAGAGACGATAAACAGGGCGTGTTGAGAGTGTATCTTAAATACGATGAATATGGAAAAAGCCTGATCAGCGGTCTGCAGAGGGTTAGTAAACCCGGTTTGAGGATGTACAGCGATGTGAGCGAACTGCCGAGGATTAAAAACAACTTCGGTATGGCGATCCTATCGACCTCAAAAGGTGTAATCACTAATAAAAAAGCCAAAGAGTTAAATGTTGGCGGTGAAGTACTGTGTTATATTTGGTAAGAGGTGATTAAGTGTCAAGAATTGGAAGAAAATTAATTGTTGTCCCCAAAGGCGTAAATGTAAATGTCGAGGGAAAACATGTTGCCGTTAAAGGCGCAAAAGGCGAATTGAATCTCACATTGCCTGAAGTTATCAACATTGAGACTTCTGAGGGTAATATTGAAGTGAAAAGAAACGATGAGCTGAAAACTACAAGAGCGCTGCACGGATTGTACAGGGCTTTGATCAACAACATGGTAAAGGGAGTTTCAGAAGGTTTTACAAGGAAACTGATACTTAACGGAGTCGGATGGAAAATGGAAGTTAAGGGAAAATACCTTGTATTGAGCTTGGGTTATTCTCATCCGATCTATTTCAGGATCCCCAATGGCGTTGCAATTGAAGCTACACAACCTGTCAGTAACGTATCTGAAGTTAAAGTGTCAGGTATAGATAAAGAGTTCGTCGGCCTGATTGCAGCAAAGATCAGATCTTTCAGAAAACCCGAACCTTACAAAGGTAAAGGATTCAGGTATTCTGATGAGACAATAATCAGAAAAGCCGGAAAAACTGCTAAGTAGTATCTATCGTAGGATAAAAGAAAAATGAAGAACAAAAAAATCGAAAGAAAAATAAGAAGAAAGAAAAGCATCAGAAAGAATGTTTTCGGTACGGTGTCAAGACCTAGGCTAAGCGTTTTCAGGAGCAATCTTCATATTTACGCTCAGCTAGTAGATGACGAAAGCGGCAAGACACTTTTCAGCGCTTCGGACAACTCTAAAGAAGTCAAGACAGCCGGAATCACTATACCTGAAGACCTGAAAGGAAAAACAGGCGTTGCTTTTGCTGTCGGAACACTTCTGGGAAAGAAAATAGTCGAAAATAATATCGAAGGTATTGTTTTTGACAGAAACGGCTACCTCTATCACGGAAGAGTGAAAGCTCTTGCTGATGGCGTCAGAAAAGCCGGAGTAAAATTTTAAAATGTATGAGGTGAAACTTGGCTCGTGAAACTAATAAAAAGGCTTCCAAGACTAAAGATGACTCAGTCCAGCTTATCGAAAAAATGGTAAAGATCAACAGGGTGACCAAAGTTGTAAAGGGAGGTAAGAACTTCAGTTTCAACGCGATAATGGTTGTCGGTGACGGTAAGGGGAAAGTCGGATACGGTCTCGGTAAAGCGCTTGAAGTTACCGATGCTATTGCTAAAGGTATTGAGGAAGCAAAGAAGAATATGATCGAAGTTGCTATGGTTAACGGTACGATACCGCATGACATCATGGCAAAATTCGGAGCAGGTATAGTTCTTCTTAAACCCGCTACTCAGGGTACCGGAGTTATTGCCGGCGGAGTGGTAAGAGCGGTTCTTGAATGTGCAGGTTATTCTAATGTGCTTTCAAAGTGTATGGGAAGTTCAAATGCCCACAATATCGTAAAAGCGACATTTAAAGGGCTTTCTCAGTTAAAGACCGAAGGAGATATCCTTAGGGAGAGAAAAATAACCAGAGAAAAGCTGTATAATTAAATTGGCAGCGTGAGGAAACGATGACTGAAAAAAAATTAAAAGTAACTTTAGTGAAAAGCGTTATAAGACAGAAGAAAAAAACGAAAGCGACAGCTTTGGCTTTGGGTCTGAGAAAGCTTAATATAACTAAAGAGTTCAATGACACTCCTCAGGTTAGAGGGATGCTTTTTATTGTGAAGCATATGGTTCGAGTAGAAGAAATTTAACAACGGATGTAAAAGATGAAACTAAACGAATTAAGACCTCCAAAGGGAGCCGTTAAAAAGAGACACAGAATCGGAAGAGGAGTCGGATCCGGTACCGGAAAGACCTCGGGTAAAGGAGAGAAAGGTCAGAAGTCGAGATCAGGCTACAGCAGAGCTCTCTACAGCGAGGGTGGACAGACTCCTTTAACAAGAAGACTTCCAAAAAGAGGTTTTAAAAACAATTTCAGAGTTGAATATACTACGGTTAATGTTGGCATTCTCGAAAACATGAGCGAGAGTGTTATTACTGCAGATGTTCTTTACTCTAAAGGTCTGATTAAAAACGGTATGCCTCTAAAAGTTCTCGGCAACGGAACACTGACAAAAAGCGTTGAAGTTCATGCTGACAGTTTCAGTAAATCCGCTGAGGAAAAAATAAATACAGCAAAAGGTAAAGTGGTCAAATTATGATCGAAAAACTACAAACAATAATGAAAATCCCGGAATTGAGAAAGAAAATTCTTTTCACTTTAGGGATATTATTCATTTGCAGGGTCGGCGCTCATATTCCTATGCCCGGAATAGATGTCGGGGCTTTGGCTTATTATTTTAACCAGGCTCAGAATTCTTTATTCGGAATGTTCGATATGTTTACCGGGGGCGCTTTTCAGAAAGCGGCTATATTTTCGATAGGTATCATGCCATACATTTCAGCCTCAATTATAATTCAGCTTTTAGGATCAGTATTTCCGACAATTTCCAAAATGATGAGGGATGAAGACGGAAGAAGAAAAATTACGCAATGGACAAGATACGGTACCGTTGTTCTTGCCGCTGCCCAGGGTTGGGGTGTCGCGAGGTTCCTGGTAAGTATGAACAGCGATTATATGCAGGTTGTTCCGAATCCGACTGCAGGATTTTATTTTATGACTATGCTTACAATTGCTACAGGCACAATAGTTCTTATGTGGCTAGGCGAGCAGATAACTTCAAAAGGCATAGGCAACGGAATATCACTGATAATTACTATCGGTATTATAGCAAGATTTCCTTCCGCTGTACTTGAAGAGTTTGTTCAGCTCAGGAACGGCAACAGAGAGCTTGTAGTTGAATTAATAATTTGGGTAGGAATGCTCGGAATGATAGCTGCTGTCATTCTGATGACCCAGGCAGTCAGAAAAGTATTTGTTACTTACGCAAAAAGACAGGTTGCCGGAAAAACCTATCAGAATCAGGCTTCTTACATTCCTCTCAGGCTGAATATGGCAGGTGTTATGCCAATTATTTTTGCTCAGTCTATAATGTTCTTCCCGACGACATTGGCAGCTTTTCTGCCTGACGATTCTGCTACAAAGGGAATTATCTACAGTCTTTTTGACTACAGATCTTTTTCGTATATGGGAATTTACATGCTGGTAATAATATTCTTCACTTATTTTTACACAGCTCTCACATTCAATCCGGATGATGTCGCTAATAATCTTAAACAGAGCAACGGATTCATACCCGGTGTAAATCCCGGAAAAAACACTGCTGATTATATTGACAATATCGTAACCAGAATATCGCTTCCGGGAGCAATTTTCCTAGGAGTGATAGCGATTATGACTAATGTTATTGTTAAGATTTTCCCGGGGATTTCATATAACCTTGCGGCATTTTTCGGCGGAACAAGCCTTATAATAATGGTGGGAGTAGCTCTTGATACTCTGGCTCAGATCGAATCTCACCTCATGATGCACCATTATGACGGTTTTTTGAAAACCGGTAAACTCAAAGGGAGAAAAGGATAATGAATATCCTTATGCTGGGAGCGCCCGGAAGCGGCAAGGGCAGCCAATCCGAACTGATAGTTAAGGACTTCGGTCTTGTGCAGATATCAACAGGCGATCTGCTGAGACAAGCCGTAGCGAATCAGACAAAGGAAGGTATCCTGGCAAATTCATATATGAGCAAAGGGGAGCTGGTTCCGGACGAACTTGTCCTGGGACTGCTTTCAATCAGAATGAATAAACCCGATAGCAAAAACGGTGTGATATTTGACGGTTTTCCCAGAAATGTAAAACAGGCTGAGATGCTTGACAAGATTCTTGCAGAAGACGGGAAAAAGATCGATATAGTGATAAATATCGGATCTCCGTTCGATGTGCTTAAAGAAAGGCTGATGGCAAGAAGATTATGTGATAAATGTGGAAAAGGTTACAACATGATATCAAACCCACCGAAAGGTAAAAACTGCGACTGCGGCGGCGATATTATCACAAGATCAGACGATAATGACGGGGTCATAAAGAACAGGCTGGAAGTGTATTTGAACAGCACAAAACCGTTAATAGAATATTATACGAAAAAAGGTGTTTTGGCGGATATCGACGGGAACAGAAAAATCCCTGTTATCTACGGAGATATAAAAGAATTGATCACTAAAGCGGGCAATAGATAGATGGCAAAAGAGAACACCATAAAAGTTGACGGAGTTATAAAGGAAGCGCTGCCTAATGCTACCTTTAAAGTCGAGTTGGAGAACGGGCATATTATAATTGCGCATGTTTCAGGAAAAATGAGAATGCATTATATTAAAATGGTTCCCGGAGATAAAGTTAAAATTGAAATATCTCCTTACGATTTAACTAAAGGCAGGATTACATACAGGAACAAATGATTTAGGAGTTGTGATGAAAGTAAGAGCATCTGTAAAGAAAATATGCGAGAACTGTAAGGTTATCACCAGGCATGGTGTGGTTCGTGTAATATGCAAAACCAAGAAACATAAGCAAAGACAAGGTTAAGGGAGGTAAATTTGGCTCGTATAGCTGGCGTAGATCTACCAAACGGTAAGAGAGTAGAGATCGGATTAACCTATATTTACGGTATCGGACGTTCGACTGCAAGAAATATTCTTAACAAGTTGAACATACATTTCGATACAAAGATAAAGGACTTAACCGAAGATCAGATCGATGCAATAAGAAAGATAATCACAAACGAAGTTGTGATCGAAGGTACTTTGAGGACTCAGACAAAACTTGCGATCAAAAGGCTGATGGATATCGGTAACTACAGAGGTATCCGCCACAGAAAAAACCTGCCATGCAGGGGTCAGAGGACGAAAACCAATGCCCGTACAAGAAAAGGCAGAAAGAAAATGGCAGTAAAAAACAAAAAATAATTTCTAATCATTTTGCTCAAGGGAGGATAGCTTGGCAGTAGCAAAAAAAAGAAAAAAGCTTAAAAAGAAAGATAAGGTCGATCCGATTGGAGTAGCACATGTAAAAGCTACATTCAACAACACCATATTGTGTCTTTCTGACAGCTACGGAAACATAATAAATTGGTCAAGCGGCGGGAAAGTTGGTTATAAAGGATCAAAAAAGAACACAAGTTTTGCCGCGCAAATGGCAAGCGACCAGATCGCTAAGGAAGCAATGGGTCTGGGATTAAGAAAAGTTCATGTGATCGTAAAAGGCCCGGGTGCAGGAAGAGAGTCTTCCATAAGAGGGCTGAATGCCGCAGGGCTGGAAATCCTTTCAATAAAGGATATCACACCTGTTCCGCACAACGGCTGCAGACCTAAAAAGAAAAGAAGAATATAATCATCATCGGAGAAAAAGATAATGGCAAGAGACTTAACTCCAAGGGGTAAGATAGCAAGGAAGTACGGTGAAAACCTTTTTGGCAATCCTAAATACGACAAAGTGGTTACCAAAAGACCATACGATCCGGGTCAGCACGGCGCCGAAGGGAAAAGAAAGAGGGTTTCTGAATACGGTATGCAGCTGAAAGAAAAGCAGAAAGCTAAGTATATCTACGGGCTGCTTGAAAGACAGTTCAGAAATATCTATGACAAGGCAAAGAATGATAAGGGCATAACCGGAGCTAACCTGATGGTCAGACTCGAGTGCAGACTGGATTCATTGATCTACAGATTCGGTTTCGCACCCAGTCAGAGGGCTGCTAGGCAGATGGTTTCTCATAAACACTTTTTGTTGAACGGAAAGTCGGCGAACATACCTTCCATGACAGTGAAGGTCGGAGATGTTGTTTCCGTTAAAGAAAAGTCAAAAAAACTTGAGATCATTCACGAATCTTTAAAAAGGGTCAATGAAAACCCCAGACCTTATTTGAAAATTGACAAAGCTACAATGGAAGGCACGCTTCTTGAATTACCGAAAAGAGAAGACATTCCCGTAAATATCAACGAACAGTTGATAGTAGAACTTTACTCTAAATAAAGAGAGAAAAAAATGGCTGTATTACCTTTTAAAGTACCAGAATCCATCGAAATCAAGACTCTTAAGGAGAACTATGGGAAATTTGTTCTGTCACCTTTAGAGAGAGGCTATGGTATTACTATTGGTCATGCGATGAAAAGAGTTCTTTTATCATCTATACAGGGAGCAGCGATCTACAGTATAAAGATCGACGGAGTGCTGCATGAGTTCTCAAGCATATCCGGTGTGAAAGAGGATGTTGCGATTATGATCCTTAACCTCAAGCAGGTAAGGTTGAATCTTAACGAAGGAAGGACATCCAAAGTAACCGTAAACCTGAAAGGACCGAAGATCTTCACCGCAAAAGATATTGAAGTTTCGTCCGGAGGAGAAGTAAAGGTATTTAACCCCGATTTTAAGATCGCAACGCTGAACGAGAAAGCGGAATTCAGTATCGAGCTTAATATAAAGATCGGCAGAGGATATGTGTCATCAGATGCGAACAGAGATGAGAACGATCCGATTGGAACGATCGCAATAGACTCGATTTTTTCGCCAATTGTAAAAGTCAGCTACGATATCGAAAATACGCGTGTCGGAGACAGAACGGACTATGAGAAATTATCTCTTGATGTATTCACAGATGCTTCAATTTCTCCAGAAGAAGCTATAACATATGCAGGTCAGATACTGAGAGACCATATCAATCTGTTCATCAAATTTGAAGTGGAAGAAGATTCTGAAGGATTCGAGGACGAAGATCCCGATATTCTCAAAAAGAGAAATCTTCTGAAAATGTCAATAGACGAATTGGAGCTTTCGGTAAGGTCTTATAACTGTTTAACCGATGCAAAGGTTAAAACTATAGGCGACCTTGTAAGAAAGAAAGAAAGCGAAATGCTTAAGTTCAGAAATTTCGGAAAAAAATCACTGGCCGAACTGAATAAGGTCCTGAAAGAAAAAGGTCTTGAATTCGGCATGGATGTTGATAAATATCTGAACGACATGCAATCAAAAAAGAAGAAATGATATAGAAGGATAAAAGATGCGTCACAATGTTAGAGGCAGAAAATTAAACAGGACCGCCAGCCATAGAAGAGCGCTGTTCAGCAATCTTACGGCTCAGCTGTTCGAACATAAGCAGATAGTCACCACTTTACCTAAAGCGAAAGAAGCGAGAAAATTTGCTGAAAAAATGATCACACTAGGTAAAAAAGGCGATCTGAACTCTCTGAGACAGGCACTAAAGTTTCTCAGACTGAAACAGGCTGTTTTCACATTATTCAATGATATAGCCCCGAACTACAAAAAAAGACCCGGAGGCTATACAAGAGTTTTAAAACTCGGATTAAGAAAGGGAGACGCTGCAGAAACCGCGGTTCTTCAATTAGTTGAATATGATGATGCAACAGAAGTTCCTGCTAAAACAAAAAAAGTTGAAGCTGCAGAAGAAAAAAAGCCTAAAGAATCAGAAGTGAAAGAAGATAAGCCTGCTAAGAAAGAAAAAAAATCATCAGAGAAAACTGAAGCAGTAAAAAAAGATAAAAAAGAAAAAACAGCTGAAGTTTCCTAAAAAATAGTTTTTAGTAAAATGTTCGGGGTGTGGCGCAGCCCGGTTAGCGCACCTGCCTTGGGAGCAGGGGGTCGGAAGTTCAAATCTTCTCGCCCCGACATCGAGAAGAGGGTTTTAAGACCCTCTTCTTTAATTATACGATAGTGAAAAAATAAAATGTTTCACTTGAATTTAGTAAGATATTTTGTTTTATTATTAAGAAATTAAATTGACCATTACAGGAGGGGATTTAATGATATGTAAAGGCTGTAATACATTGAATTCAAATGATGCAAAAGTATGTGTAAACTGCGGAAAGAAGCTGGGAATGGTGGCAGCGATGCCTCCAAAATCGCCGACAGGACAGGCACAACCTTCAACAAGCCGCTTTGCATCGACTCCGAAACCGTCTGCAGGGCAAGCGCCAAAGGCAAATTTACCGGGCGGATCTGAAAAAAAGAGATCCTATTTAATGGTACTTCTGATCATTCTATTTGCGCTTATTATCGGTGTCGGATATTTTCTCGTAAACACTGAACCCGGAAAACAGACATTAGATGATTTTAAGAAAAATCAGTATGTCGGAGAATATATTTCACTTGCTGACAGCCTTTTAAAAGCGAATTTCTCTGAATTTGTTCCAAGCTGGAAAGCAGAGGAAGAAGCCAGAAAGCTCTCAGAATTAAAAGAAATAGCCAGGCTTGATTCTATAGCAGCGGCAGACTCTATAGCAGCAGCTCTTGCCGCAAAAAAGGAAACAAAAGTAGCGAAAGATACCTCAGCAGGCGAAACTAAGCCCAGATCAAAACGAATTAATAGAAATATGCAGTATTATAAAAATTTAAAAGACAATATGAATATGGTGTTGATACCTTCAGGCACAGTTAAGATAGGCAGCGATATGGAAAGCGAAAACGAGAAGCCTGTGCATGAAGTTGAAGTAAAAGAATTTTATATTGACGAGCATGAAGTAACTAATTCACAGTTCAGGATATTTGTTGAAGAAACGGGATACAAGCTTCCTAAGCACATTCTTTTTGACAGGTTTAACGGACCTCAGCAGCCGATAGTGGGTGTATCATGCGAGGATGCGGAAGCTTATGCAAAATGGGCAGGAAAAAGGCTTCCTACAGAAGCGGAATGGGAAAAAGCCGCAAGAGGAGGACTGCTCAGTCTTAAATATCCTTACGGCAATGATATTGACCCCAACATGGCGTGTTACGACCTGAATCCGGAGCTTGACGGTCCTGCGGATGTAAAGAGTTATGAGCCTAATGACTTTAAGCTTTACGATATGGACGGTAATGTTTCAGAGTGGACATCTTCTCCCGCAGTAGCATATCCCGGCGGAAGGCTGATAATGGAATACGGGCAGGATTACAGAACCATACGCGGCGGAAGCTGGAAAGATATTAAGTCAGGCCTTACAGTGTCGAAAAGAGATTTTAAAGGCAGGAAATGGACAGGTAACGCAACAGGTTTCAGATGCGTGATGGATTATTGATCCGAATAGAAAGATATGGGTAATACCGAATTAAATAAGTCATTTATGATTGAAACGGTCAGAAATGATGTGAGTAAGTATCTTGAATATTACAGAGCAGTATATTCGAAATACCTGTCTGTGGACATACCTGAATTTAAGTTAAAATATAAATTGAGAGAGTTGAAACCGGTTGTGAAAGTCATTGACGAAATCAAGGCCGTATCGCTTAGTGAACTCAAAAGTATAGTTTCTGAGTGCAGAAAATGCGGTTTATATACAACAAGAAAAAATATCGTTTTCGGCTCAGGATCTGCTAAAGAGAAGCTTGTAATTATCGGTGAAGCGCCGGGGGCGGATGAGGATGAGTCCGGTGAGCCGTTCGTAGGCAGGGCTGGTCAGCTTCTGACGAAAATGCTCTCAGCTATAGGGATCGAAAGAGAAAACGTTTTTATATGCAATGTGCTTAAATGCCGGCCTCCGAATAATCGGGATCCGCTGCCGGATGAAATTGCCAAATGTTCAGGATACCTTGATAAACAGCTTGAATTGCTGAAACCTAAATATATTTTAGCGCTCGGAAGGATTGCCGCTTTGAGGCTCTTGAATAAGGATTCTACGATGAAAGAGCTTCGCGAAGATATACACAATTATAAAGGGATTCCAGTAGTTGTAACATATCATCCTTCGGCACTTTTGAGAAACCCCAACTGGAAATATCCCGCATGGGACGATCTGAAGAAATTAAAAGAGCTTCTGGATAAGGCAAATGAATGAATTGTCCAAAAAAATCAGCTCTCTAAGCAAAACTATAAAAAAATATAACGATCTGTATTACAAAGAAGGTATTTCCGCAATATCTGATTTTGAATACGACAAGCTGTTAAAAGAACTTGAAGTTCTTGAGAATCAGAACGGTAAGGAAAATCTTTTTGAAGCTGTTGGAGAAGTATTATCCCCGACAGAAACCGTAGGTTCTGATCTTACTGAAGGGTTCAGAAAAGTAAGGCATAAGAAAAAGATGCTGTCTATAACCAACAGCTACAGCAGTAATGATCTGATCGAATTTGACGCGAGGATCAAAAAGCTGCTCTCAGAGGATACTGAGATCGAATACTGCGTAGAATATAAAATAGACGGAGTCGCAGTTTCGATAGTTTACGAAGGCGGGAAACTTTTATATGCAGCAACCCGGGGAGACGGGGAGTACGGGGATGATATAACTTCAAATTTTGTTACAATAAAAGATGTCCCTTTCGAACTTCAGGGAAATTTCAGCTTTGAAGTAAGAGGAGAGATATACATA
>Ga0154584_1052_pt1 | contig 26935 bp, 25 predicted proteins | sample RifGroF2_FD_116013 | JGI IMG/M metagenome (GOLD analysis project Ga0154584, IMG submission 116013) | Candidatus Delongbacteria bacterium GWF2_40_14
GAAGTTGAAATATTCTTTCAGATTTCTCGTTGAGTACGGATAATAGGTTGAATCTGTGGAAGTGAAAGCGTTCATGAAAGTGGAAAGACCGCCTTTATACAGCTCTGAAAAGACATCTTTAACCGGATATTTTTCCGAACCTGAAAGTACGCAGTGTTCGAGAATATGCGCAACTCCCGTTGAATCTTCCGGAATTGTCTTAAATGCTATACAGAAAGTTTTATTTTCGTCATCATTTTTCACGGCGGTAAGTTTTGCGCCTGTCTTTTCATGCACGAATGACATGATGGTCGAATCCATATCTTTTTCAAAAACAGATCTCTTCAGAGTAAATCCGTTGTAGTTGTCGCCTGTTTTGAAATTTTCCATCGTGATCCCTGTTTTACTTAAATGCCGCTGAAAGCTTATGCCTGCTTACAAATACAACAGACAAATATAATCATTTTATGCGAAAAATAAAACTTAATAAATATTATTATAGGTCGTTCCGGCCAGATCGCCTTTTTTATAAGGTGTTTCAGTCTCAAATGATACCGGAATATAATCCCCGCTGAGACCTGAGCAGGTGAATTTACCGTCAGCCTGCTTAACGATCTTCTCTATAATTATCTCTTTCTCTTTTCCAATTTGAGAAGCATAAAACTCATGTAGTTTTGCTTCGGAAACTTTTCTCAATATCCTGCTTCTCTGTATTATCTTATTCTGAGACACTTTCGGCTTTAATTTGCTTGATGGTGCAAAAGGCCTGTCCGAATATGAGAAAACATGCGCAAAATTGATCTTTGACGATTCAAGATATTTCACAGATTCTTCAAACTCTTCGTCAATCTCGGTAGGGAATCCTACAATAATGTCAGTAGCGATGAACACATCTTCTCTTTGTGCCAGCTTTGATATCAAACTGTCAAATACCTCGATCGAATATTTCCTGTTCATCATCTTCAGTATTCGTTTTGAAGCGGACTGAACCGGAATATGAAAATGAGGGCATATCCTCTTTTCTTTCACGAACAGTTCGATCAGCCTGTCATCAAAGCACCACGGCTCGACTGAACTTATACGGAGCCTGAATCCCTCGTATTTCAAAATATCAGAAATAAGCTCAAACAATCCATAAGCCTCTCCGTCAGTATAACTCCCCAGATCTATCCCGGTCAGAATAATTTCCTTGAAACCTTTCTGCGAAAGATATTCCACATCAGACAGAGCCGAATCGCGCTTTCTGCTCCTCGAATTTCCCCTCGCATACTTGATCGTGCAATAGGTACAAAAATTATCGCACCCGTCCTGCACCTTCAAAAATGCTCTCGTATGATCCTGAAATGATCTAAGCTCATGATCAGCATAATCAAGCTCTTTCCCTTCCGGAACAGAAATGAACTTCCCGCCCTTAAACTCCCTTATAGCTTCAATTACATCATACTTATTATTCACGCCCAGAATTATATCAGAATCAGCCTTCAGAACTTCGTTCTCCGATTCAAGCTGAGTGAAACAGCCTACAGAAACGATGATAGCTGAAGGATTTTCCGAGCGCACTTTCTTCAAAAGATGTAGAAACTTGCTGTCCGCCTTCTCAGTAACCGTGCAGGTGTTTATCACAATAACATCCGCCATTGAAGCAGACTTAGCTATCTCATAGCCTTCCTTAAGGAAAATATCCTTGATCACTTCGGATTCATAAATATTCACCTTGCACCCGAATGTATGGACGAAGAGTTTTTTCATTTTATTCTACTTTTCTTCTACTTTTGTTCTACTTTTTTCGATCAAGTCATAATCATAAGTTATACTGTCATTCTCAATAATCAATTTATACGAGAACTTATTATAGCCTTTATCCATTTTAATAACTATCGTTGAATCATTAAATTCCAAAATCTCTTTATTTGTATCTCCAAATAGTAATGAATCGACATTATAGGTCAAATATCCGTATTTCTTCCTATAATATCCTGTCTGGTAATCTAAAATGTCTTCACACAAAGAATGCCCGTTACCTTGCCATTCAAAAAACTCTTTTTGAGTCTTTATAAGATTTTTAACATTTAAATTTTGCAAAGAAGTAGAATCAGTAACCGGATTATCATAAATTATTAATGTTTTAAGATCGTTTAAATTCTGCAGTCCGTCAACATGTTTTATATTATTATTGTTACAATCCAGAAATTCTAATTTACTAAGTTCGGAGATTTCTTCCAATGACTCGATCTTGTTATTTCTACAATTTAATATTTTTAAGTTTTTAAGTTTATTTATTCCTTTCAAGCTTGTAAGAAAATTATAATCTAGGCGTAGATCTGTAAGATTTTTATTTACTAACTCTATAATCTCTAGATTTTTCAGATTTGTATTTTCTATCCACAATGTCTTAAGTTTTTTGAGTTTCTCAAGGTTCTTAAAATTAACAATTCTTGAGTTACCTAAATATAAGCTTGTTATATTCGTTAATGATGACATTCCCGATAAATTTGTTAAATATTTACTCATTTGTCTTGGTGGAGTATATCCGCCATAACTATAATAACGATCACAGTTTAAAGTTTTAGTCTTAAAAAAATACGATATGTACTCATCATCAGGGAAATACGGCATTCCTATAATGTATTTCAATTCACTTAAAGGCCAAGAGTCAGTGTAAAGATAGCTCTCAAAGTGAAAAGTTTTAAATACTTCTTTCCATTCTGTATCAAGCGAATACCACCACATCTGCCTTTTGAAAGCAGTATCAAAATATTCTGCTGGTTTATTTTTCATTTCTGCAGCTGAAGCGTAAAATTTAACTGTAAAAGAAAATGCAAGAATGCAAAAAACTAGTAATACCGGCACAAGGCTAATGTAGAATGTTGGTTTACGGAGCAATATTCTCAATTTCGATTTAATTATTTCTTTAATCTCTGAATATTCGTTTGAATTTGCTTCATCAGGCAGCTTGAGAATAGAAAATGAAATATAATAATTAATCATGTAGTAAATCACAAAATGGAAACCTAAGAAAAGAAATTTTATGAATGAAGGATAATAAATGCCATAAGGTATTTTACCTTGTAAAGCGACAAATACTATCGTCAAAGAAAAAGCCATTAAAAACAAACCTAAGAATGCTATTACACAAGTTCTGTAAACAATAGAATATTTTAAAGTTCTCACTTCTTCGTAAATAAGCACTGAAACTGTTCGGATTAAAACAAAGCTTGTACATAAAAATATAAAACTGTAAAACATGAACAAATGATAATCTGCAATTGCTAATTCGGAATTTATAGACCGTGACCAGTCAGAATGATTTATTTCTACATTTACAACATTTCTAAGAAAGAATATTATCAAAAATGTCTGAATGAAAACTATAACTTTTCGTTTAGTTATATTATCCATGCACCCGAAAGTATGGGCGAAGAGTTTTTTCATAAACTTAAGCCCCGTTAACATAAGCTATTATCGCAAGTATAATCAGAAGGATGAACAAAAGCACTAAAATAGTTTCAATTATTCTGACTGGTATTCGAACCCATTCGATTTTAGAAAGACTTTTCAGATTTTTCTCTGTTTTAAAAAACACCTCATTCATGCGTACCACTACAAATAACAGATAAAATGATGCTATGAATGCCGCATAAAAATAAGGTATAGAATCCGAGAAATTATTAAAAAAACGATAACTATACGAAGTCTCATCGAACATTACCATGTTTACCATAAAACCCGACATTAAAACAGGCATTACTAATAAAAAGGCAAATAGAAAAGATGCGAACATTTGTCCGAACATATCTGAGAATGTATATTTGAATTTTTGCTTTTTACTATTTGCTCTATAATACAGATAGTAGAGCAGAATTGACAGAATTGAAATATATATAAACATCAGGTGCGGCATTGTAGGGAACGGATTGAAAGAACGGTCTGGCAGCAAGACTGCAAATGAAAGTAAAGTAATGAAAAAAGCTTCCTGTCTTTGAAATTCTGCATCCGAGAATTTTACATATCTAAGAAAGATCGATGTTAAAATAACATGAAGAAGGGGAGAAATAATCACAAGTATCGTAGGCACCTTTAAATATAGTGATAGCATTACACAAACCGAATTTAAAATAAATATCGAATTGAAATTACTACAAGTAATTGATCTGTTCTCGTTTTTATTTCTGTATTTATCCCGGTACAGAAGCAGTGCAAAGATTGATATGTATAGCAGTAAAAGAAATTTGCTCAGTGGATCAACATCAAAGGTCAGGTAAAATACAGATTGAAGAAGAATTATTGAGAATACGCTTAATGTAATCTTATTCTTGATTGTTAAACTGAATAGCTGAAATATGTTCTCTTTAGAATTGCTCATTTTATCAAATTAACCTTGCACAAGAATGTCTGGACGAAGAGTTTTTTCATTTATTATAATTTAATGTGTATTTTGAAATATCAAATTTCAGATCAGATACAATAAGGATACTCGATCCTTCTTTCATTCATAACCTTGTCTATAAAGTATTTACTCAGATCACCTTTTGTTCTAAGATCAACTTCTCTTCCGATCAAACGGGATAGATCCCTTTGAATCCCTATAAAAGAAATTAGACCCGGTGTACATCCTTTTTCAAATTCTATAAGAATATCAATATCGCTATCCTGCTTCAATTCGTCCCTGACCGCAGAACCGAAAAGAGATAATGACTTGATATTATGCTTCCTGCATAATTTGTCAAGATCAAGTTCATTTACATAGTCATTAAGACTGAACATTAAAGCATCTCCTTTAATCTACCTAATATACAAAACTATTTATTCCAAATCAAACCGAAAAAACGGCATAACACTTTTGTTATCAAATTCACCTTGCACCCGAATGTATGGACGAAGAGTTTTTTCATGATCTTACTTTAAAATCCCCCGCTTAATTTCAAAATTTTGTAACCATAATCTTCATAATTATCGATGTAAAGTTTGAGATTTAGCTTACTAACGATTGAGTCAATCTCGGATTGGTTCTCAAATTTTTCATCACGTTTACTTTTGTATAACACTAAAGTATCTAATTTATTTAGCTGCTTAAGCTCATTGTAGTTTATAATTTCATTACCTGACAAATCTAAATAACTAAGATTTTTTAATTTTTTTATTCCGATTATATTTGATAAAGAATTATAACTCAAATCCAAATGTCTCAGATTGGTCATTTTTAAAACAGATTCAATTCCTTCAAAAAGATTCCTTGAAACATTGAGATGCTTCAAATTATTCAAAGATTCGATAGCCTTTATATCCTTTATAGGATTATTCGAAATATTTAAACATTCCAAGCTATTTAGAGATTCAATACTTTTTATATCTTTTACATCATTATATGCACAGTTGAGGTGTTTAAGATTCGGCATTTTTTCAATACCTGTTAATTTTTGTAAATAGTTTTCAGATATATTAAGATCTTCCATTGAATTCAGAGTATCTCTTAATGAGATGTTTTCAATTTTATTAGAAACACAATCTAAGCCTTTAAGACTTCCAAAATTTTCTAACCCGTCAAGGCTTGATAAGTTACTATAGTTAACCGACAAAAATTCAATATTAGTTCTATTAAGGTTTATTTTATACAGGCTGGTCAAGCTAATTTGGTTACAAATAAGGGTTTTAAGATTTTTTAAATCTATATTAATTATAAGCGATTTAATTCTTCCACGATCAACTTGGAGAGAACTGTCTATTGCGTATTTAAATTCTTTATTTATTTCTATTGAATTATTTCTGCTCAGATCAAGATATCTTAAGCTGTCATAACCTTCTTTAAACTCAATAGAATCAATTTCATTATTTCTAAGATTCAAATACTTCAATGTGCCGAATTTTGGGAGATTCTTAATATCTTCACTTGTAATCAAGTTATATTGCAGATTTAAATACTCGAGTTTAATTAAAGAAGTCAAATCAGGGATTTTTTTTATTTTGTTAAAAGAAAGATCTGCTTGTTTCAGGTTAGGCAGTTTTTCCAGACCATCAATTCTTTCAATTGGGTTTCGTGATAAATCTAAATACTTTAATTTTTCCAAGCTACAAATTCCATCTGTTGAAGATAAGTAATAATTGCGATTGGTAATCAGAGTTTCTACATTGGCAAGATAAAACAGTCCTGATAGATTTGAAAAGTCTCCTTTAAAAAAATCGAATTTATTCATATTAAATATTTCAAGTAAATCTGAATCATATGGGAATAACTTACTATCAAAATTCTTGTCTTTATATCTGTAATTCTTATCTTTTAACCACACACGGTAATTTTCATAATTGTTATCTTCATACTTTGATCTGTAATATTCATATGAAAATCTATCTAAATATCCTATTTTAAAAGCTTCTTTCCATTGCTCTTCAAGACTATCCCACCATGCATGTCTGCCTTCCGGTGTGTCGAATTTAATGCTATCTGAACTTATTTTGCTTTGTTTAACGATTTGAGTAGGTTTATTTTTGATATTAATAAAAGTTAAATATGAAATTGTTATAATTGCTAAAAGCAATATATATACAAATACTTTTTTCATTCGATCAATTCCCAAGGTTCACCTAAACTATTGTTATTGTTATCGTTTAATCTATATTGTCTTACCCTCTGAATTTTTAAAACACTGTAATCAATCGGATTTTTAGCGTACTTGTTATGATAAACATCTATTATAAATGGATCTTTAAAAGTATTTATTATCGCAATTGCACTAATTGTTGTATTTTTATCACTAGTCATAGCTTTATCTTTGCCGGAATAAGCATCCCCAAATAACAAATTCTTTTCAGGATTTTTCGGAATTGTAACATCTATTGTATCAAAACCCTGCATTGCAATTGATATTGAATAGCATTCTGTATGCTGATCATGATAAGTGTTGTTTAAAACTAAGACAATACACGGGATTTTTCTACCATTTAATAGCTCTCTTAATTGCGGGTTAGCTTCATGAATTTTCTTTCGAATCCTATCACCTGGCTTTAATGATGAAGCAACAATTTCACCATTATTCAATTTCATTTGATTTTCTTTTTCTTCTTAATTAGGATCAATTTGTTTGACTTCTACTAGCATTTTTGTTGAATTTATAACAACTTCATAGTCAGGTCGTTTCTCTTTCGCTTCTTCTATCCTATTACATTTTATCGAAAGCTCATTACAGAATTGTTCAAACATATTTTCAGATTTTGTTTTCATTTTATCTTACTCTCAGTACGAAATAGTAAACAAATGGATATTTTCATTTTTCAAAAACAAATACTTTCTATCGATGGATACCGAATCTCTATAATGAATTTTAAGTACACTGTTTTCTACATTGATTTTTCTTATAGATTCAAAATATTTTTCGTACCAATCACGCGTAAATTTAATAATTAAGTCTTTAATAATTTTATCTTTTTCAATGCTATCAACTACTGTGATATATGTATCTTCATGTTTTAAAGCAATTATCTTGTTTGATCTAAAAGCAAATTGAGCATATCCGTCTAAAAATCCCACTCCATAACCTTCTAAATCTGAAATATATTCAATAGGTGTCTCAAAGTGTCGCTTATAGCCGTCTTCGATATCAAAAATAATCGAATGATAAATCAAATAAAATGGTAGCCCGGGAACTATCAAAAGCATAGCTGCGAGCTTAATAAAATACATGAATATTTCACCTCTACTTCGCTTTTCTTTTTTCGACATAAATGATTTGAAATGGATAATTATTATTATTAAAATTATTGTCAAAATTTGAAGCATTTTAACTCCGTTTTTTTTGTAGCTAATTCTTACCAAAAATAATTATATACGAACCAGCCTGTTGCATAGACGACAGGGAACATGAGGATCAGCATCGGGACAAGCATTTTTCTGACCGACGATCTTGATCTTACCGGCCAGTCACCCAGTCTGAACGCAAACTCGGTTCCTTTGTCCGTTCTGCATAAATTCCAAAACAGTCCTGCGGTAAGTACGATCCCGCTTGAGATTATCACATTCGTGAACCATGTTACCGGATAATATCCGTCTTTGAAGTAAATATATGCATCGTAAGCCCAGCACGGTATAAAGAAGAAGACTATTGCCGTGAATAATTTGCTGTTGAATTTCTTCCTCTTGAAGCCTCTGTAAATTACGCCGACTGTCCATGGTGCAAATACATAAGTCAGGATCGAAATTATTATCGAATTCGCATAATCCCATGTTGGATCGCCTGAATACGGAGCTACGATCGTGATGAAAAATGTTGCGATCAGAAAGGTAATCACTTTCCATGGCTCGAACAGGAACTGCCAATAGTTTTTATGCAGAAGTTCATATTCTTTCTGATCCTTTTTAACTATTGAGATAGCTATCAGCAGAAGAACCACCCATAAAGTGAAATATGTCTGCATGAAAATATCTGAGTGTAGGAAGTTCAATTATATCTAGTCTCTTTTTTAACAGATCTTAGCTTGTAACCATGTAAGTTTGCAATATAACTGCAAATTTGCATGGTTGCTATAAAAAAAACAATAAAAAAAGGGAACCGTTTGGCTCCCCTTAATGAAATATGTGTCTAAAGATTATTCTGCTGCAGGTGCTTCGTCAGCCGGTTTTTCAGCAACAGGTACTGGTGCCGCTGCTACTTCCGGATTAGATATAACTGCATCAATATCTTTTTTAGATGCTGATTCTTTTGTTCTCATAGTGACTTTTCTGAGTTCTGAGTTGAAAGAGTCAACTGTAAGATCAAGTTCCTGACCTTCAAGTATATCGTTGAATTTCTGAACCAGATGTTTAGGCGCGAAACCTTCGATCGGCGGATCATCAAGTTCGACAATAAGTCCCTTGTCAATTTTTTTGATGACTTTACATTTCGTTTTGTAGCCTTCGATAAGGATCTTTTCAAATTCCATCCAAGGATCTTCGAGCGTCTGTTTGTGACCTAAAGCAATTCTTCTCTCTTCTTTGTTGATGTCGAGAACCAGTACTTCAATGTCTTCGCCTTTCTTAACTACATCTTTAGGATGCTTAAGTTTTTTAGTCCATGAAAGATCAGAAATGTGAACGAGCCCGTCTATGCCGTCTTCGAGTTCAACGAATGCGCCGAACTGAGTCAGGCTTCTTACGATGCCTTTGTGTTTAGAACCTACGGGATATTTCTTCTCGATGATAGCCCATGGATCAGGTTCAAGCTGTTTAAGACCGAGAGAAATTTTCTTTTCGTCTTTTTTAATGTTCAGAACAACCGCTTCAACGATGTCGCCCAGGTGTAGATAAGCGCTCGGGTGTTTAACGTGCTGAACCCAGCTCATTTCAGATATGTGGATAAGACCTTCGATGCCTTTCTCTATTTCAATAAAAGCGCCGTAGTCTGTTATGCTGACAACTTTACCCTGAATTTTAGTTCCTTCGGGGAATCTTGTTTCAATTCCGTCCCAGGGATGCGGAGAAAGCTGTTTTAGTCCTGCCGATACTCTTTTTTTATCGTAATCAATGTCTAGGATCTGAATTTTGATCATTTCGTCAAGTTTACATATTTCGCTCGGATGGTTTACCCTGCCCCATGAAAGGTCAGTAATATAGATAAGTCCGTCAAGCCCGTTGATGTCAACGAAAACTCCGAAGTCAGTAATGTTCTTAACGATTGCGTCCTTAACATCGCCTACCTGAAGATCTTTAAGTGTTTCGTCTTTTCTGAGATTAAGATCCTTCTCGAGAATTATCTTCCTGGAAAGGACGATATTTTTTCTAAGCTCGTTTAGCTTAACGATCTTGAAATCCATAGTGTTGCCGATGAGTGCGTCAAAGTCTCTGACGGGATAAACATCGATCTGAGATCCCGGCAAGAATGCCTCAATACCGAACAGGTCAACTACGATACCGCCTTTGACTCTGCGTAAGCATTTACCCTGAACAATAGTCTGCTCTTCGTAAACCTTCTGAACCTGTTCCCAAACCATCATGAAATCGGCTTTTCTTTTTGAAAGGTCAAGGTTGCCTCCTGCGCTCTCTACTGATTCCAGAAATACGCTTATCACATCTCCTCTGTTCAAAGATTTGATGTCGTCGAATTCGTCAAGCGGGATCAGACCCTCGCTTTTAAATCCGATGTCAACTGCGACGCCCGTAGGCCCGATATTTACTATCCTTCCTTCTACTATCTCGCCTTCCTTAATTTCGGTAAGCGAAGAATCGTACATCGCCAGCATTTCTTCTTTCTGAGCTTCTGAATACTCTTCCTCTTTCAGATCGTTAATGTTATCGATCCAAACTTCGTCTTGTTCCAATAAGGAACTCTTGTTTTTTTCGGTCATTGTTAAATTACCTCCTGAATTTGAACGGACTACCGGTACTACCGGAATAAGCGCCGTTTCGGAAATGCCAAATATATATATTACATTTTGTAAAGTCAAGAATAGTTTTGTAATAATCGTCACTTTTTCCGGATAAACACTTGCAAAACGCTAAATAATTTTGTATTTTCGATTTTAGTGGAATTAACCAGGGGAGAACTGATAAACAAGAAGGGATCGTACATACAGAATATGACCGCAGGCACAATCCTGATCGTGTTTTCGTTGTTTTTTCTATATGCTTATAACATATACGATTTCGGTTTTTCTCCGGATCCGATGTCGGATGAAGTTGAGGTGGTAATATCCGACTCGTTAAATATTGCTTCTTCAAGCGACAGTTCAGTTTTCATAAACGGCACAATACTTCCGAATGAGGGGATATCCAATTCCCTTTTATCGCTCGAAGGTGTTAAAATGGACCATGTATTAGAGATCACATCTTCTCTAAAACCCTATGTCGATTTCAGATTTCTTGCGGCCGGGGAAGAAATTATAGTTGAAATGGATCAGAATAATGAGCTCGTTAAAAGTTTCAGTTATAAACCCAATCCGGTGATCACGCATAAATTAACAAGAAATGTTGACGGAGCCCTTGAGTACGAGCTCGTTTCGCTTCCCACAGAAAAAAGACAAAGATTATTAAGAGGTCAAATATCCACCACACTTAATCAGGCATTATTTGATAATCATATTGAACCTTCGGTCGCGGCGGAAATAAACGGAATGCTCGAATGCATAGTGAATTTCCGGTCAGATGCCAGAAAAGGAGACAGATTCACAGTTTTCCTTGAAGAAAGTTATTTTGAAGGTAAAAAACTAAAAGGCGGAAAAGTACTTCTCGCTTCTTTCGAGGGTAAAAGGACCGGGTACAAAGTTGCTTATCTCTACACCGATCCTGAAAGAAATTCTGCGTTCAATGCCCATTACACGAAAAAAGGCGAAGCTTTGATAAACGCAGGATTAAGGCTTCCAGTTGACAGAGTACATGTAACAAGCCCCTATGGATACAGAATACACCCTGTAACAAGGTCAAGAACTTTTCATTACGGTGTTGATTACAGAGGTCGGATCGGAGATCCGGTATATACCGTAGCTGACGGTACCGTTATCTATTCGGGTTACGACGGCCTGAACGGAAATAAAGTCGTTATAAAGCATAAAGACAAAACACAAACTTTCTACCTTCACCTGCATAAAAGACTTGTGCAGAGCGGACAAAAAGTTAAAGCCAGACAACGAATTGCAACAATAGGCAACACCGGCAGAAGCACGGGACCGCACCTTCATTTCAGTATAAGAGACCCGAAAGGCAAATGGTCCAATCCGATGAATAAACGAATGATAGCAACACAGAAACTTGAAGGCGAAAGATATGCAAGGTTCATAAACCAGATGGATGATATTGACGATATGATTAGAGAGTACATCGCCAAAGAAAGAAAACTTACAGAATACACCCTGTTCCATCTGGGCAGCGACAAATTTAATACTCGAGAAATAGAGATCAGACCCAACTGATCAGATATAGTCAAGAACAGCCGCCGCAACTTTCGCTGATGCGCCCTGTTCTCCTAAAAGTTGATTGACAGCCTTAAGTTCGTTCTTCCTAAGATTATAAATATCATCGTTATTAAGAAGCGTGTTTACTTCAGATACCAGATTTTCTGAAGTAAAATCTGATTGTATCAGTTCAGGGTTAATCTGCTTTCCGGCAATGATGTTGGGAAGCGAAATGAATTTTGTTTTAACTATCATTTTTGCTATAAAGAACGAGATCGTATTGACCTTATAGAACACTATCGAAGGTGTCTCGACTATAGCAGTTTGAAGAGTAGAAGTTCCGCTTTTACACAAAATCACCCCTGAATAGCTCATGATCTCCCACTGATAATCGGATGAAATAATCCTTACAGATCCAGGAAGACCGTATCTTTTTAAAACACTTTCCTTAATATTTGAACTTCTGCAGATTATCAGTTCGATATCCTGCCTGCTTTTGATCGCTTCAATGAATTCTTTTATCACGGGCATATGCTTGGAAATTTCCTGCTTTCTGCTTCCGGGAAAAATTGAGATCAGTGTCTTCTCTTCAGACAAACCGAATTTCTGAATAAATTCATCATAAAGAAGATTGATCCTGTATTTATCGAGAAGAGGATGCCCGACGAAACGGCAGTCGATCTTATGGTCTTTATATATTTCTTTCTCGAAAGGAAGAATGCAGCAGAGACAGTCGTAAAAACGGACGATGTCGTCAATTCTTTTGGGTCTCGACGCCCAGACCTGCGGACTTACATACTTAATTATCTTGGTTTCAGGAAGAGCAGATTTTATTTTTTTCGCAAGCTTGATATGAAATTCTGAAAAATCTATCATGAGGACTGCGGCGGGCTTGTCAATAATAATGCTTTCTGATATCGCCCTGAATGCTTTTTTTATTACAAAATAATGCCTTATCAGTTCGTAAAATCCCATAAAACCCAGTTTCTCTGTCCTGAAAACCGGAAGCAGACCTTCGACGGTCATCTTCTTTCCACCTATCCCTTTAATTATAATATCGGGACGACTTGTTCTGAGTGCTTTCATCACTTCTCCGCCAAGCATATCTCCGGATTCTTCCCCGGCTGTTATATATAAAAGATTTTTATTCATCATACTTCTATAAACTCTGTAGCGTTGTTCTGACAAGCCAGGTGAAGATTAAAATTCATTAAATTTTCTTCTCTGGTTTTTATCATGCTGTCATAAGCCAGGGCTGGATCATTGTTCTCTTTGCTTAAATGCGCAAGAATCAGGTTTCTCATTTTTGAGCATCCAAGCTCCACGATCAGGGTTGCTGCAGACAGATTTGACAAATGTCCTTTGTTTCCCGCTATCCTCTGCTTTAAATACCACGGATAAGGGCCGTCTTGGAGCATTTTTAAATCGTGGTTGGATTCCATGACCAAAAGATCGCTGTCTCTGATCCTGAATTTTACGGTTTCTGTCACTATGCCGATATCCGTGACATGGCTGATCTTTTTTCCTTCCGATATTATATTATATGCATAGTTGGCGGTTCCGTCGTGCGAGATCGGAAAAGGAATGATTGTGAATGATCCCACTTTGAATTCATTTTCGATAAATATTATTTCGCATTTATCAAGTTTTTCCGCCGAAGATTCATAATTCGCCCTGTGAATGTAAACAGGAATTTTCAGTTTTCTGGCAATTACGCCTGCTCCGTCAATGTGGTCATGATGGTCGTGCGTTATAATTATGCCCATGATGTTTTTCGCATCTGCCGCTACTGATTCAAGTCTTTCAAACAATTTCTTTCCTGTGATACCCGCGTCAATGAGAATACTTCCATCAGATGAATTAATAATTGTGGAATTTCCACCGCTGCCGCTTGAAAGTACTGATAATTTCATTTTGATTTTATTTCCTGAGTCTGTACTCGCCGCCCAGATAATCGAAAATATACTGTACGCCGATATCATAATATATCCAGACTTCGTAAGGTTTCTGATTTTTAGCGAACGGGTAGCTCTGTATCTCGTCCGGATCTCCCATCACGCACAGAACTTTTCCCATATCCGTCTTCCACCCCGGCTTCTGAGGTACCGAAAAATGCACATCCGCGTAAGCTGTCCTGCGGAAATACTCATCCATGAGAGAATTTGATTTTAACCCGAGAGACTGCTCGAGATCATTCCAGTATTTCTTGAACCATATTTTTTTCTCTTCCTCCTTCATGCTGAAGACATGATCTATCGAATCAAAGTCGTTAATGTAAAGCATTTGTTCAACGGCTGTGTTTATATCTGTGACATTGAGAGAAAGGTCTTTCCATCTGAGATAAAATACTGTGCTTCTCTGAATTTTTTTCCCGTTTATTTCTATTTCCATTTCGATCCTGTAATTTCCCGCACCGAGTTTATCAAGCGGAATTTTGAGCACCTGCAGCTGCAGCCTGTTTTTTATTGCATTTTTATATCTGTCGTCGAAAACAACATCTCCTGAACTGTTAAGTATCCTGTATCTCAGGCTAAACTCTGAGGCGGGATCGTTCGCTGAGAAAATTTCGAACAGAGCACCGGTATAACTGCTCTGTTTGTCAACAACATTATTTATAAGCGATGTATAGCTGTTTTCAAAATCGTTGTCATCTGTCCAGTAAACCATCCTCAGATCGGAAATGATCAGATCTGTCTTTTCAGCATATTCCAAATTCTTTCTTATAGTATGCTTTTTATTAGTATTCAGGTCTTTTAGAACTATAGATACGGTGTAAACTCCGCTTTTAACATCAAATCTGAGACTGTGGCTTTTACCCGTGCGGCCAGACTGCGTGTCTTTATACTCTTTCGTCGAAACATTTTTGATGACTGATTCCTGAAAGAGCGGGATATCGCCGGTTCCGGCTCCTTCAAAAACGGCAGCTGACAAAGAGTAGGATGCGTAATATACAGAATCTTTTTTCAGGAATTGAAGCCTGTCGTTGGAAATCTCTACATGAATATTCAATACGAAATTTCCTTCATCCCCGGTCAGCGTTCTGAAAATATTATAATTGAAAACAGGAAGCCCTTTTACCCCGGCTTCATCAAATACATTCTGGTTCCCTTCATATCCGGACATCGTTAAAGAAAACCCTGTAATAATTAAAATGAATATTGGGACTGTCAGTTTATTCAAGAATAATTTCCTTATATTTTTTTACCAGATTCTGGGCTGCGGTTTTAGTTTTTGCCTCGGCAAAGATCCTTACTATAGGTTCGGTGTTGGATTTCCTTAGCTGTACCCAGTCGTTCTCGCCGCAAATTTTTATTCCGTCGGTAAGATCAAGATTTTCTGCGGGGATTTTTTCGGTTATCTTCTTTGCTTTTTCTTCAAAGTTTACACCTTCTACAGAGATTTTATCCTTCACAATATGGTAGGAAGGGAGATCGTCAAATATTTCGGAGACGAATTTATTTTTTTCTGTAATATACTCAAGGATCAGGGCTGCTCCCACCAGAGCATCTCTTCCCGGATGGACTTCAGGCATTATTACGCCTCCGTTACCCTCTCCGCCTATCACAAGACCCTTCTCTATCATCACAGAAGACACATTAATCTCCCCGACTTTTGTTCTGTAGGTTTTACAGCCGTATTTTTTTGCAGTATCTTCTGTGGCTCTTGAAGTTGAAACATTGACGGCTATATCCGATTTTTTTTTGGATAAAATAAGATCAACGGCCATGGCAAGCGTATATTCTTCCCCGAGAGGAACGCCGTTCTCGTTTATCAGCGCCAGTCTGTCGGAATCGGGATCGACTACCATACCTATATCTATATTGCCTTTTTTTATTAAAGCGCATATCTCACCAAGGTTTTCAGGAAGAGGCTCAGCTCCGTGCGGAAATATCCCATTCGGTTCGCAGTTTATTTTAGTCACTGTGCAACCCAGGTCGCGCAGAAGTTCCGGAAGTATTACCCCGCCCGCTCCGTTTACGCAGTCGATAGCAACTTTTAATTTCTTTTTTCTTATGTTGGTTTTGTTTATATACGGAATGTCCAGTATTTTTTTTATATGATATTTTCGGGCTTCTTCTTTTTCGTACCTCGTCGATCCCAGTTTGTCGAATTTTTCATAAATAAACCTGTTCTCTGTTAGGATATAGTGAAGTTCATCGCCCTGAATTTCGTTTAGAAAAAGAGTTTTTTCATTCATGAATTTAAGTGCGTTCCACTCAGATGGGTTGTGGCTCGCGGTTATAGCTATCCCGCCTGCTGCTTTATACAGCTCGATCGCAATTGCAACCGTGGGTGTAGTGGCAATATCTATGTCAACCACATCTCTTCCGCACAGGTTTAGTACCGAGCAGACCAGGTTCGATATAGCTTTCCCGGAAGGTCGTGAATCTCTTCCCACCACTATAGTGCCTTTACCGAGCAGCCGTGAAAACGAACTGATATACCTGACGATAACTTCCGGAACGAGCGAATCTCCCACGATCCCCCTTATTCCGGCTACGCTGACCATAAGTTTGGACATAATCACTCCCGGGATCTTTTAATTATTCAGACAGCAAGATATAAAAAGCTACTCATTTTGTCAATCTTCAATATTTTTTTAAAATCAGTTTTGATTTGCTAAATGCCGTCGTTTTTAATATATTCTACAAATTTTAGAATAATGTAAGGGTAAGGTTTGAAAATATGGAATTTATCGAATGGAGGAAGAATGGCTTTTAGGATCATCGTACTTGCCAAGCAGGTGCCCGACACCAGAAATGTAGGTGAAGACGCAATGAAATCCGACGGAACTGTAAACAGATCGGCATTACCCGCAATTTACAATCCGGAGGATCTTAATGCGCTTGAACAGGCTCTGCAGATCAAGGACAAAATAAAAGATACAGAAATTATTATACTTACAATGGGTCCGCCCAGAGCTGCCGATATCATCCGGGAAAGCATGTACAGAGATGCAGATAAAGGATATCTGATCACGGATAAACGCTTCGCCGGTGCTGACACACTGGCTACTTCTTATGTTATATCAAAAGCTATCGAAAAGATCGGTAATTACGATCTGATCATATCCGGAAGACAGGCCATAGACGGCGACACTGCCCAGGTCGGACCTCAGACTGCTGAGAAACTGAATCTGCCGCAGATAACATATGCTGAAGAAATAATTTCATGCGAGAAAGGTAAGATCACTGTAAAAAGAAGGCTGGAGAGAGGGATCGAAGTAGTTGAAAGTTCTCTTCCCGCTCTTGTTACTGTCCACGGTTCTGCAGCAGTTTGCAGACCTAAAAACTCTAAGCTTTTCATGAAATACAAGCATGCAAAAACCCAGACTGAACTTCAGACCATTGACGATGATTATATGAATCAGACGATCAAAAACAGAGCATATCTGCAGATAGAGGAGCTGAGTCTTGACGACCTTTCGTGCGAGGAATGCAAAATAGGTCTTGCCGGATCCCCTACGAAAGTAAAAAAGATCGACAATGTCGTTCTTCAGGGAAAAGACTCAAAAGTTATTGCTGACAAAGATACTGATATTAAACATCTTATGAACGATCTTATTAAAAATCATACGCTGGGGTAAAAAAGTGAATAATATATGCGTTTACTGCGAAATTGAAGAGGGCAAAGTATCCGATGTCAGCCTTGAACTGATATCGAAGGCCGTAAAACTCGCCGGCGAACTCAAATGCGAAGTCGAAGCTGTTGCTATCGGCTCCGGATTAATAGATATCGGGAAGCAGATATCACCGTTTGGCGCACACATCATTCATTCTGTTGATGATAAAAGATTATACCCATATACTACACTGCCTCATTCGGCAGTGTTTGAACATATTCTCAGAGAAAACAAACCGCAGATCGTTCTTGTAGGAGCAACATCTGTCGGCAGAGACCTTGCGCCTAGGATAGCTTCGTCTTTGAAGTGCGGACTGACGGCGGACTGTACTGACCTAGTTATCGGAGACTACACTGATCCTAAATCAGGTCACGAATATAAAAATCTGCTCTATCAGATCAGACCGGCCTTCGGCGGTAACATAATAGCTACTATCGTCAATCCCGAGACCAAGCCTCAGATGGCCACAGTCAGGGAAGGTGTAATGAAAAAGGAACATGCTGCAAAGAACTTTAAAAGCACTGTAAAGGTGATAGACCCTGCAAAGATCCTTGATAAAGTTGATTTTGCTGTAAAAGTAATTGAAAGGCATATTGAACAGAAAAAAGTAAATCTTGCAGGATCGCAAGTAATCGTGGCAGGCGGATTCGGGGTAGGTTCTAAAGAAGGATTTGAACTTCTCAACGAACTCGCTAAAGTGGTCGGCGGAGAAGTCGGCGCTTCAAGAGCTGCCGTTGACGCAGGTTTTTCTGAACATGCCAGACAGGTCGGACAGACAGGTGTTACTGTCAGGCCGAAGCTGTATATAGCCTGCGGTATTTCTGGTGCGATTCAGCACAGAGCGGGAATGGACGGTTCCGCTCAGATAATCTCGATAAACACAGATTCTGAAGCACCGATAAATTCGATCGCCGATGTTGCGATCATCGGGGATCTGCATTCTGTCATTCCAAAAATGATCAAGTATTATAAGGAGCAGTCGAAATGACGAATTTCTACAGAGATAATGACGACCTGAAATTCCATCTCAACCACCCCTTTATGAAGAGGGTGGCCGAACTGAAGGAAAGGAACTATAAAATATGCGAAAAAGAGAATTACGGAAAAGATAATATTGAACCGGATGAATATAAACCCGGCAGTTTTGAGGATGCGCTTGATAATTACGATTCTGTTCTTGAAATTACGGGAGACATCGCAGGCGATGTGATAGCGCCGAATGCGGAAAGTGTTGACGCTGAAGGCCCTGAACTTATAAACAACAGAGTTCACTATGCAAAGGGAACTGTCGAAAACCTTAAGGCTCTTAGACAGGCTCGTCTATCCGGAATTACTCAACCGAGAAAATACGGGGGTCTGAACTTTCCGACAACAGTTTACAGTATGATGATCGAAATGGTATCGAGAGGCGATGCAAGTCTGATGAATCTTTTCGGTCTGCAGGATATCGCAGAAACCGTAAAGGAATTTGCTAATGATGAAATGAAAGCAAAATACATCCCTTTGTTCGCTTCGGGAGAGGCTACAGGAGCAATGATCCTTACAGAGCCTGATGCCGGCTCCGATCTTCAGGCGGTGCAGCTTAAAGCGCACTGGGACGAAAAGTCAAACGTATGGAGGCTAAACGGAGTAAAAAGGTTCATCACCAACGGAAATGCGGAACTTTCGCTTGTTCTCGCCAGAACTGAAGAAGGCACTAAGGACGGAAGAGGTCTTTCTATGCTGATGTACGAAAGAGACGATACCGTTCAGATAAGAAGGATCGAGAATAAGATGGGGATTCACGGATCTCCGACATGTGAGATGGTATTTAAGAATTCTCCTGCTCATCTTATCGGAAAAAGAAAATTCGGTCTTATAAAATATGTTATGTCGCTTATGAACGGAGCGAGACTTGGAGTAAGCGGACAGGCCATCGGAATTTCTGAAGCAGCGTACAGAGAAGCGTTGAAATATGCTCAGGAAAGAGCCCAGTTCGGCAAAAAGATAAATCAGTTCGCGCCGGTTTATGAAATACTGACTGACATGAAGGTAAAGATCGCCGCACTAAGAACGCTTTATTATGAAACCTCAAGATTCGTTGATGTTTATAAAGCTCTTGAAGAGACTGAGCATGAGAGAGAGCTGACGGCTGAAGAAAAAAACGAGCTAAAGCAATTCAAAAGAAGAGCGGATTTTTACACTCCTTTAATCAAAGGGCTTTCTTCGGAAGCCTGCAACAGGATCACTTACGACGCGATCCAGATCCACGGCGGAACCGGATTTACCAAGGATTTCCCGGTTGAAAGGTTGTACAGGGATGCTAGGATCACTTCGATCTATGAAGGAACAACACAGCTTCAGGTAGTGGCGTCTATAAAAGGTGTTACCAGCGGTCTGTTCACGGAAATGATAGAGGAATACGCATCGAGAAAAGTATCATATGACCTCGAATTCATGCGTAAAGATCTTCAGTCTATGAAAAAAGAATATCTGACTTCAATTGAGAGAGTCGAAAAACAGAACGATCAGGAGTATCTTGATTTCCATGCAAGAAGACTTGTCGAAATGGCAGGAAATCTTGTTATGGGACATCTGCTTGTACTTGATGCGACAAGAGATGCCAGATTTAAGCTGACTGCCGAAGTATTTATAAAAAAGGCTAAAGCTGAGAATACAGATAAAGCACTGGTTGTTAAAGAGATCGAGGCCGAATTCATCAATAATTACAAGGAGCTGACGAAACTTCCCTGATGAAAAGTTTTAATATCGCAGCGTACATATCAGGATCAGGCAGCAACCTTAAGAGCGTTATCCAAAACAGCTTTAAGGGAGTTATTGCTTCAAAAGTAAAGCTGGTCATAGCAGATAAGCATGCCTCGGGGCTCGATTACCCCGCATCGCTGGGGATAGAAACTGCGGTAATTTCCAGAGCGGAACTTACAAGGTCTGAGTTTTTGAAAATGCAGTCAGAACTTCTAAAAAAGCATAAGATCGATCTTATCATTCTTGCGGGATTTCTGAAAAAACTTCCTGATGAGATCGTCAGTGAATATAAAGGCAGGATCATCAATATTCATCCGGCTCTTTTACCTAAATTCGGTGGAAAAGGCATGCACGGAATGAATGTTCATAAAGCTGTTATTGAAGCGAAAGAAGAATTTTCCGGACCCACAGTTCATTTCGTTGATGAAATTTATGACAGCGGAGAAATACTGCTTCAAAGGAAAATAAGGATCACAGCGGGAGAAACACCTGAATCATTACAGAAAAAAGTTCTTGAGATAGAACATACAATATACACGGAAGCCATTAAATTACTTGAGGAAAAAGAATCATAATGGAAGCGAGAGAAATTAAAAGAGCTATAATATCTTTATCGGATAAATCCGGCTCGGTCGATCTGGCGAAATATCTGGATAATAAAGGCATCGAAATATTTTCAACAGGCGGTACTTTCAAACTTCTAAAAGAGAACGGCATAAAAGTTAAAGAGATCACCGAACTGACAAATTTTCCGGAGATGATGGACGGAAGGATAAAAACCCTGAATCCTAAAGTTCACGGAGGAATTCTGTGCGTCAGAGATAATAAAGACCACATGAAGCAGGCTTTGGAGAACGGCGTAGGAATGATAGATCTTCTCGTTGTAAACCTTTACCCGTTCGAGAAGACGGTCGCAAAGCCCGGCGTGTCGCTTGAAGACGCTATTGAAAATATAGATATCGGCGGCCCCGCCATGCTTCGGAGCGGCGCGAAAAATTATAAATATGTTACGGTCATCACGGACCCTGCAGATTATGAAAGGTTCATTTCAGAATACGACGAATTCGGCGGGACTACTCTCGAATTCAGAGAAGAACTTGCGCTGAAAGTTTTCGCAAAAACTTCAAAATACGATGCAATGATCTCCGAACATCTTGAAAAAGCATTAAAAGATAATTTCAAAAAGACGGTTATCCTTCAGAACGGGAAAGCATTGAGATACGGAGAAAATTCGCATCAGAAAGCGATGCTTTTTGCAGACTGCAAAGCCGAAGGAACTCTTGCAAGTGCCGTGATGATAAACGGCAAAGAGATGTCCTACAATAATTTTATGGATGCTCAGGCAGCTCTTGATACCGTTCTGGAGTTCGACGAGCCCGCGGCAGTAGTTATCAAGCACATGAATCCCTGTGGCGCCTCAACCGGAAAAAATATCAGGGAAGCAATTGAGACCGCATGGTTCTCGGATCCGATCTCAGCTATGGGCTCAGTGGTCGCTTTCAACAGAGAATTCGACATGGATGCTCTCAGATTTTTCCGAGGCGACGATGTTAAACATCTTTCCTTCACCGTAGAGAACGACAGGCTCGTTTCGTCTGAGATCAAGAGAAAGTTCATTGAGGTTATCATAGCTCCGTCATATTCTAAAGAAGCTGTCGAATACATTACAACAAAAAAGAATTTTGAGAATGTCAGGGTACTTCAGATAGATCTCGAAGCCTCAAAGAAAGCTAAGGATTTCAATCTTAAAAGGATCGACGGCGGTTATTTATACCAGACCGTTGACGATCAGCTTTGTTCAAAATTGGATAATATTACAAAGGTTAAATTTTCTGACGATATGCTTAAATTAGCTGAATTTTCTTATAAATGCTGCAAGCATACAAAATCCAATGCGATAGTGCTCTGCAGAAAAACAGATAAAGGTTTCAGCGTTCTCGGAATGGGCGCCGGACAGCCCAACAGAGTGGATTCTTTAAGAAAACTGGCTGTTACCAAAGCAAAAGAAAATCTTGAGTATGAATACCGTACGCTCGGGCTGAAAATATCATTTGAAGATTATTTCAAAAAAGTGATCAGCGAGCAGACAGTTCTTGCCAGCGACGCATTCTTTCCTTTCGATGATACGGTCAGAACGGCTGCAGGTTACGGCATAAAATATATAATTCAGCCCGGTGGCTCGCAGAACGACCAGGATTCTATTAAGGCTTGCGATGAGCTTGGAATAGCGATGATATTCGCGGGCAACAGACATTTCAGACATTAATTAATTTAAAGGAATAAATCATGGATTTCCTGTCAATATTTAATTTCTTCTCACATGATGTGGCTATCGACCTAGGGACCGCCAATACGCTTATTTATGTAAAGGGCAGGGGAATAGTTGTCGATGAACCTTCGGTCGTTACCTGGGATGAGAGGCTAAAAAAAGTGGTAGCTATCGGCTATGAAGCAAGAAGCATGGAAGGTAAAACTCCGGGCACGATCAGAACTATCAGGCCTATGAGAGACGGCGTTATTGATGACGATGAAGTAGCTGAAGAGATGATAAGGCAGTTTATAAAGAAAATTAAAACCGGTACATTCAGCGGCAGACCTCGTATGATAGTCTGCGTACCGTCAGGAGTTACGAAATCCGAGAAGAGGATAATCCGAAGCGCGGCTGAGAATGCAGGAGCAAGAGAGGTCTTCCTTATATCTGAACCTATGGCTGCAGCGCTTGGAGTGGGACTGCCGGTGGATCAGCCTGAGGGCTCAATGGTGGTGGATATCGGCGGAGGAACAACAGAGATAGCCGTAATTTCACTAAGCGGAATTGTTTCAGAGAACTCGATCAGAATAGCCGGAAACAAGATGAATGACGCAATTATTGATTATATGAGAAGTGAGCATAAACTTCTGATAGGTGAAAGAACCGCGGAAAAGATCAAGATAGATATAGGATCTGCCTCTAAGCTGGAAAAAGAACTTAAATCCATCGCGAAAGGCAGGGACCTAATCGCGGGGTTGCCCAAGGAGATCGAAATAAACTCAGCAGAAATAAGAAATGTCCTTTCTCCTATCGTAACATCTATTTGCCAGGCTGTAAAAAGCGCTCTTGAAAAAACCCCGGGTGAGCTTTCGTCTGATATAAGGGACAGGGGTATCGTGCTGACAGGTGGAGGAGCTATGCTTAAGGGGCTTGATCAGAAACTTCAGGAAGAAACAGACCTGCCTGTAATTATGGCCGATGATCCGCTGACCTGTGTCGTCAGAGGTACGGGAAAAGTTCTTGAAGACATGAATAAATATTATAAAATTCTGCTTAACGACTAACATATTTTCACGAAGGATCGCTGCTTAATGAAAACTACACCGAAATACAAGCTTTACCGGGAGTGGATCTATCTTTTTTCGGTTATAATTGTTTCGATTTTTTTCATTATGTTCAATGATTCTTCGTTCAATGATACCCTTTCTTCTTACGGTCTTGACGCTTACAGCTTGATAAATTACGATTATTTTTCTTTTCGGGAAAAGCATGAACTTGAGAAGGAAATAATGGGGTTAAAGACAAAACTGATGACATCAGAATCGGAAAGGATTAAGTTCGCTGAGTCATATGACGAAAACATCAGACTGAGAGAACTCCTTGCCATTGATTTACCTGATTCTTTTGAATTTGTTTATGCAAAAATAGCTGGCTCTGATCCGAACAGTTATGTCAGAACGATATTGATCAATGCTGGCTCAAATAAAAATATATATGAGGGCGATGTTGTAATTTCTGAAAAAGGAGTCGTAGGAATCGTAATTGATTCCGGAGAAAACATTTCGAAGGTAAAACTTATCTCTGACCCGTCGAATAAAATTGCTGTAAGAACCGAGAACAGCCGCGCCAACGGCATAATGATACCTTCCGGACAGGACCAAGCTCAGATCGAGGAAATTACAAAGACCACTCCGGTAGCCGTAAGTGAAAAGATCTACACTGCCGATTTCAGCACCATCTATCCTCCTGGACTTCTGGTAGGCGAGGTCGTGTCTGTTTCAGATTCATCAGCAACGATCAACAAAAAAATCAATATACGGTTTATTCAGAAATTCGATCAGATAGAAGATGTTTTCGTTATAAAAAGGATATCTGCCGAATGATCAGGGACCAGCTGAAATACGGCCTTTTGCTGCTTTTTTTAATTGGATTCAGTCTGAAATTTTCAAATCTGTATTCTGTTTACAGTGTAAAACCTGACCTGCTTCTTATTTTCCTGATAAGAAGATCCTTAAATGATCCCAAGCCGCAGGTTACTGTGCTGTGGGGGTTTTTTACCGGTATAATATTTGACCTGATCATCGGAGATGTGATAGGGATATCTGCGCTCAGTTATTCCATAGTTTGTTTCTTTACAGCTTTTTATAAACGAACGACAACATATTTGCCGAGTTATAAAAGAGCTTTAGTTTATGTATTTGCTGTATTTTTCTCGGCGGTTCTGATAAATTCAGTTACCCTGTCCGGCCTTCCATTTTATAGAAATCTGGCTGCATTTATAATCCCCTGCTCTGCTTACACTCTTATGATCGCTCTTATAATTCAAACATTTAAACCGACGAAGTAATAATGAATTCTTCAAGAGTTAAATTATTTTTCTGGTTTGCTGCCGCTGCATTTATAATTACATTAATCCGCGTTCTTTATTTGCAATATTTCGATGAAGAGCTTAAGAGAAGATCCGAGCTTAACATGGTAAGAACTAATATTGTAGAACCTTCAAGAGGCAGGATATTCGACAGAAAAGGCGTTCTTCTTATTGATAACCAGTATGCATATAACTTTTATATAATCCCTGAGCAGTTTTTAAAAAACCCCAGGTCAATGGATTTTGTATTTGATAATCTCAAGATAGAAAAAGACACTCTGCTCGCCGAATTGAATTCGCCTGAAGTTCATAAAGACAGGTTCTACAGGCTGATGCGTGACATTGACTTTTCTTTATTCTCATCTGTTATGGAGAAGGGAAAGGAACTCAGAGGCATTTATATTAAAAAGGAGTGGACCAGAAAATTCGAGGTCAATTCAGCTCCCCATCTGCTCGGATATCTGGGAGAAGCAAAAAATCACGAAGAACTCACCGAGGAGATTTCTTACGGAGATCTTGTGGGAAAGAAAGGCCTTGAATATGTTTACGATAAAATTCTCAGGGGTGAAAAAGGCTTCACTCAGGAGATCAAAGATGTAAAAGGCAAAAAGGTTTCGGATTATAAAAAAGAAGAATGGAAAGAAGCCGTAAGGGGTAGCGACATATACCTGACTATTGACCTTGAGTTGCAAATGCATATTGAAGAACTTTTCAAGAAAAAATCCGGATCAGTTATAGTTCAGGACTGCAGGAACGGCGAAATACTGGCAATGCTCAGCAAACCCGACTATCCAATAGATCTTTTCAATAAAAAATTGTCGAAAGAGGAATGGAAAAAGTGGTCCGAGGATCCATCAGAACCTCTTTACAACAAAGCCATTATGGGGCTATACCCGCCGGGATCTGTAATAAAAATGGCTACAATAATAGCTGCGACTGATCAGAACATTAAAACACCCGGAGATAAGGTGAATTGTCCCGGCGGTATGCAGATCGGGAACAGGTTCATCCGATGCTGGAACAGAGACGGAGGCCATGGTTTGGTTGATATGCTTTCAGCGATCTATATGTCATGCGATACTTATTTTTATGATATTGCCATTAGAATTAACCTCGACAAATGGAAATCTTCTCTCGAAAGGCTGGGATTCGGCGAAAAAACCGGAATTGACCTTAGATATGAAAGAGGCGGTCTTGTCCCGGATATTCAGTACTACAAAAAAAGAATTAAAGGCGACCTGGACGGCAGGAGTGCGAATTTGATGATAGGACAGGGAGAGCTTCTGGTCACTCCTCTTCAGATAGCTAATTATACTTCGATCATAGCTAACAGCGGGATCAGGCACATTCCTCATCTGCTTCACAAATACGGAGAAGAAGGCAGCTTTTCATATTATGATTCTACTTGCACCGATACTCTGCAGCTTAATAAAAAGATTCTCTCAGTTATTAAAAAGGGTATGTTCCATGTAGTAAATACCCCTGGAGGAACTGCTTTCCGTTCAAAAAGCTATCTGATAGAATTTGCGGGCAAAACAGGAACCGCACAGAATCCGCATGGCGATGACCACGCATGGTTCACTTCGTTTGGTCCGTTTGAAAATCCCGAGATCACTGTAACAGTCTTTGAGGAATTCGGGCAGCACGGAAGCGGAGCCGGTTTGATCGCAAAGGATATTTATGAGTTCTGGTATAATTCGAAAAATAAAAAAGCCCCTGCAGAAGAGGGGCTTGAAAATCCTTAGTATCTGTCTTTTAATTCAAGGTCTTTGATAAGATATCTGTATCTTTCGATATCTGTATCTTTCAGATGCTTAAGCAGTTTACTTCTCTTACCAAGCATAAGCCTCATTCCTCTTCTTGAGTGATTGTCATTCTTGTTGGCGATCAGGTGCTCGGTGAGGTTCTTAACTCTTGTTGAGATCAAAACGATCTGAACTTCAGCCTTGCCTGAGTCTGTTGGATTATTGCCGTACTTAGCTATAATCGCCTGTTTTTCTTCTGTTGTTATCATCCTTTTCTCCTTTTTTAATCGTCCCCCAGCAGGAATATCGCATTCGAACCGAGCGGACATTATTCAGACCGGCAAATATAACGAATTAATAATAACTTGTCA
>Ga0154584_1058_pt1 | contig 26164 bp, 15 predicted proteins | sample RifGroF2_FD_116013 | JGI IMG/M metagenome (GOLD analysis project Ga0154584, IMG submission 116013) | Candidatus Delongbacteria bacterium GWF2_40_14
GAAATCGATAATATTCATTCTTATAATTCCGTTCCTGTCACTGCCCCAGAAATTATCCATGCTCAGAACTATCTTTTTGTAGTTGTCGGCGATCTTCTCAAGCGATCCGAACTCTCTGTCCTCTGTTTCTTTAGAGCTCAAAAGATAGCAGACCTGAATGTAAACTTTTTCTGAATTTTTCTCAGCTATAAAATCAACTTCAAGATTATCCAGTTTTCCAAAAGTTACCGTATAGCCCCGCCGGATCAACTCAAGATATACTGTGTTTTCCAATAACTTGGAAATGTCATCCTGTCTATATTTTAAAAGTGAATGCCTGATGCCGGAATCATTAAAATAGTATTTATCATAAAGCTCAAGATGTCTTTTACCTTTAATATCGTACCTTTCAGCTTTATTTATAAGGAAAGCTTCCTGAATATAGGAAATGTAATTCTGAACTGTCTGAACACCCGCGCTTATGTTCTGCGACTTGAGGTAATCGCTTATCTTTTTTGCCGTCGTTATACTGCCGCTGTTGTCGAAAATGAATTTAGTTATCCTTTCAAGCAGCGTTACATCCCTGACCTGGTATCTCTGAACCACGTCTTTTAGAAGGATAGTATTAAAAATCGATTCGATGTACTGAAAAACGATTTCATCCTCCAACTTGAGAAAATGTATGCCCGGAAGTCCTCCGTACTTAAGATACAGCCCGAATTCCTTCTCATACTGTTCTTCATTTTTAACTTTTCTAAACTGAAGAAATTCTTTAAAACTGAGAGGATGCATCGGAATTACAATATATCTGCCTGTAAGTATAGTGGCGAGTTCATCGGACATCATTCTTGAGTTTGATCCTGTCAAAAAAATATCAGCAGCACCTTCAGCAAGCAGTGAGTTGACAGCTTTCTCCCATCCTTCTATTTCCTGCACTTCATCAATGAAGAGGTATTTAGCATTTTTATTTTTTGGGAGAGTTTTCTTTATATAATCATACAGCGTCTTATAATCTTTAATAAAATCAAACGCCATGAGCTCTTTACTTATGTAAATTATATCGTTTTTATTAACACCGCTTTTCTCCAGTTTATCAATCAGCATTTTCATTAATGTGCTTTTGCCGCTTCTTCTCATACCGGAGATGATCTTTACGACCGGTTTGTTCATGAAAGGTTCGATGTTATTCAGATAACTTTCTCTTATAATCATAAATCCTCCAAAAAATAGTTTAATTCATACAAGAAACTTATTAAAGATAATCAATAAATTTAACTTATACAAGAAACTTTTTATATAATTGCCATAAGTTTAAGTTATACAAGATGTTTCAAAATTTCGTCCGAAGCCTTTATCAGATCATTATGCTCAATAGTGGCTATTATTTTATTAAATTTTGTAGCATATCGTTTATCGTAGTATTCTTTTAAGAACCATTCGCAGAATTCGTCAATTTTGCCTGCTTTCAGCATGCCGAGAAGTTCATTTATTTTTTCATGCCCGAGGACTTTTAATAAAAATTCCGATCTTTCGACAGTCAGATATGCTCTTCCTATTCCATCTGAAAAATATTCGGCTCTGATCCGCTCAACTCTTTTCGTCATGTCTGATTTTACTTCAATGACAGGAGATTCAAGCAGCCTTTCATAAAGCCTGTCGGGGATATTGAACTTTGATATTCTTTTGCTTTCGCTTTCCGTTATGAACGGAATGGCTGACTTTTTAACTGAGATTATCTGTTCGAACAGTCTGTTCTCGAACTGAAGCTGATTCTGCGGGATGTCATCCGTTTTAACTTCAAACCGGATGTGCCCGAACAGGCTTGATGCGTGACCGGCAGCTTTTTCAATGTCAAAGACAGGCACTTTGTCGGTCAGATCTTCGATTATCTGAGTTTTGCCGCATCCGGTCAGACCGGAGAGAACAACAAAGTTCAGGCTTGTCGGATTTTCGTAGAAGAGTTTGTATATCTGATGTCTGTAAGATTTATATCCTTCAATGATCTTTGTGCACTTTATTCCGTGCTGAGAAAAATAATGACAGGCTGCGGAGCTTCTGCCCCCGCCGCGCCAGCAGTAAACGAAAATCTCTTTCGCCTTCAAACCGGCACAGAAAGAAGAGATTTTATCAGCTTTGCCGTCAGCGGTTTTGAGTGCGAGAAAAAGAGCAGCTTGCGGGGATACCTGCTTGTACAGAAATCCGACTTCATCGCGCTCGCTATTATTCAGAATGGGAAAATTTATAGCTCCGGGAAGGTGATCTTCAAGAAATTCGTCTTCAGAACGAACATCCACGGTTATGATATTTTTATCGGTGCGATAGGATTCGATCCAGTTTTCAGCGGAAATAAGTTCCGGTTCATCCGGAAAATAACCGTGATAATTTTCGGGAAGTTTATTTATTTCAGCTTCGTGATCTTTAGCCAGCTGAATAAGGTGCGATCTGTCTTTTCTTTTATCCTGCATTATTTTTTACTTGGATCAATTACCCTTCCGGCAAACAGGATCGTTCCCGTAGTTTTTTCCTTTATGAAATAAAAGAACGGATGGTCTGCCCTGAAAGTGGCGTAATCGTCCTGCGGAGGCATTGATTTCATCCTCATTACCACCGCCGTAGCAGCAGCAGCTTCGGTTCCCTCTTCGTCAACCGCTATAAATGTTTTATGGATAATTGCAGAAATATAAAGATCGGTCTTACCGTTCATTTTAGAAAAATCGGCTTTTTTGTTGAAGGCTTCCTTCATGCCGAGTTTGCCCATAAGTTCACGTAGTTCATAGGAAAGCGACATTTTATATTTGGGAAAGAAAACATCAACCTCTTTTTTCTGCATCTGTGAAGTATAATCCGCAAGATTCTGATAAGTGAACTTTTTTTCGATAGCCTTTAGGCCGTCTTTATTCTTGGGAAGAAGAACGAACATCGAAGCATCACCGCCCTTATAAGGCATTTCGATGAACTGGAGCTCGCTGTTCTCCATGTAATTATAACGGTGCTTTAGATGCATCATATCAACATTGACAGAGCCGTTTCCGTAAGTGATAAATTCAGATTCCTCGGTGTTGTTCTTCTTGAACTGCTCTGCCCATTCAGCTTTAAAATAAACAGCATTGGTAAGCACGAGTTTCGTCAGCGCGTCAAGAATGCCTTCAGGGATAAGGTCTTTTATCTTGTCTTTTGTTTTCTCAGCGACCCAGTCGTTGATAGTTTTTCTGGATTTTTCAGATTCTGCAAAGTTAAGATTAGTTAGTTCCGCTTTATAAAAGGTTTTATTTATTCTTAAAAATTCATCGGAGAAATTAAATCCGTCGGCCAGCCAGAGGCTGTTAGCGATGCTCAGCTGGATTTCACCTTTTTTCTGAACTTCGTTAATGCCTGTAGTAACTTTACCGAAATTTTCGTGAAAGTTAATGTTGTTGCCTGAGAATTCAAGCGCAGTGCCCATCTCTGCCGCAGTTTTATTCGCGGCTCCGGCATAAGTCATTGCGAGAGCTGATGTTATGCTGTAAGGCGAGATGAAAATATTATCATCCTTGTCAGTCAGAAGCTTGTAAGCCTTCATCATGAAAATATTATTGTTCTCTGCGATCGTTTTAGGATCCGTAGTTTTCTGTATTTCGGGGTTTCCGCTGAACAAGGTCATTCCGAATGCCGATATTACCATCAGCGCGATAAATAAAAATGCTCGTTTCATTTGTGCCTCCCGTTATTATCATATCTCATTTGCCTTAAAATTCAGTCTTTCAATAGAAACAGCTTTTCCCGTATCACTGTCGGCGACGATAAATACGCCGTTGAACCTTTCGTCTCCCTCAGCAATTTCATACTTGAAAGGAGTCTGGAACCTGAATCTGTTAAGAGCAGTTTCCGTTTTCATACCGATCACTCCGTCGAACGGACCTGTCATGCCTGCATCGGTAATAAATGCTGTTCCTTTAGGAAATATCTCTTCATCCGCTGTCTGAACATGGGTATGCGTGCCGATCACCGCAGTGGCATATCCGTCAAGATATTTTCCCATCGTGATCTTTTCCGCTGTGGCTTCCGCATGGAAATCAACTATCGAGATCTTCGCCTGTGAATTCATTTTTGTGATGAATTCTCTAATATTCTTGAACGGGCAGTCAATAGGCGCCATGAAAGTCCTGCCCTGAAGGTTTATAACGCAGACTTTTGCGCCGTTCGACGCTTCAGCCAGGTAAAAACCTCTGCCCGGAACCCCTTCGGGATAATTCATGGGCCTGATGATATTTGTATATGCAGGATTGTTCAGCGTGTTATGGAATGCTGCAAAATCCCAGATATGATTACCGCTTGTGATCACATTAATTCCGAGCTGAAAATATTTTCGCGCGAGACCTTCCGATAAACCTTTCCCTGCGCGTGTATTCTCGCCGTTTACGATGATCAGATCGGGACAGTATTTCATGCGAAACTTGGGGAGAGCTTTTTCCAGTATGTTCATTCCGGGCTCTCCGACCACATCCGCGATGAAAAGTATTTTTGTTTCCATCATTTCCTTTTAAGGTTATTTGGCTATGCTGCTCGCTCTGTATTCCCTTATTACCGTTACTTTGATATGTCCCGGATATTTCATTTCGTTCTGGATCTTTTCAGCTATATCGCTCGCCAGCATATCTGCCCTTGCGTCGTCAACCTGCTCGTTCTCGACAAGAACTCTGATCTCTCTTCCGGCCTGAATAGCGTATGATTTTGTAACTCCGTCGTAACCCATGGCGACGGCTTCAAGTTTTTCCAGCCTCTGCAGATAGTTGCCGAGAGTTTCCCTTCTTGCGCCTGGTCTTGACGATGAAATAGCGTCAGCAGCCATAACTAATGAAGCTATCGGATGCATTATCGGAGCGTCTTCGTGATGAGATGCGATCGCATTTATAATAATTTTATGCTCTTTATATTTCTTGGCCAGTTCGATACCCAGTTCAACATGTGTACCTTCCTGGTACTGGTCAACAGCTTTACCGATATCATGCAGCAGTCCGGCTCTAACAGCCAGTTTTACATCGTAATCCAGTTCAGCAGCCATAAGTCCGCATAATTTAGCGCATTCGATCGAGTGCAGAAGTACATTCTGACCGTAACTTGTTCTGTAATTGAGCCTTCCGATAAGCTTGATAAGATCGGGATGAAGATTGTGTACGCCCAGATCCATGACGGTATCCTGACCGAGCTCTTTTATTTCATTCTCAAGTTCTTTTTTTGATTTTTCAACGATCTCTTCTATCTTGCCGGGATGAACCCTGCCGTCCTGGATCAGTTTTTCAAGCGCATTTTTCGCTATGGCCCTTCTGTACGGGTCGAATCCTGAAAGCACTACCGCTCCCGGTGTATCATCCACGATGACCTCAATTCCGGTAGCCTGTTCGAACGATCTGATATTTCTTCCCTCTCTTCCGATGATCCTTCCTTTGATCTCATCGTTAGGAAGGTTCACTACAGAAAGCGTGGTATCGGCACTGTGATCCGCCGCAGTTCTCTGAATAGCGCCCACTACGATTTCTTTAGCTTCTTTATCCGCTGTTTCTCTGGCCTGGTCTTTTATATCCTTAATCATTTTCGCCACGCCGTTCTTTGCGTCATTGATCAGCTGGTTTTTAAGTTCTTCGATAACTTCTTCTTTAGTCAGTCCGGAAATTTTCTGGAGTTTTTCAAGAGCTTCCTTGTGTTTTGCGTCAACTTCTTCCTGTTTAGCTTCAAGAAACTTCTTTTTATCTTCGATCGACTGCTGGCTGCTTTTGATCTCTTTCTCTTTTTTTACAATTTCCTCGAACTGCTGCTTAATGTTGTTTTCCTTATCCTTGATCTGAAGCTGTTCTTTGAATATCTCGCCCTCTTTCTTTCTCATTTCATCTTCGAATTTGTCCTTTTCTTTGGATATCTGATCTTTAAGCTTGATCTCTTCCTTAAGAATATTAGCCTGTGAATCCTTGAGGATCATTTCCGCTTCTTTTCTTGCCTCCGATCTTATCTGCTCGGCATGGTTTTTAGCCCTGCCGATCTTACTTTCCGTTCTCCATTTAAAAAATAAAAGACCGAGGATGAACGCCGCCGGTATCGTTATCGCGAAAATTATTATTGTTGTCATTAGTTCCATTTGCATACTCCTTAACATTTATATTAAACGGACTCAAGCCCGCATTTGTTTCATGATCTTTTATGGCGTATTTTTTCGATTAAAGTAAAATATTATCCGGCTCTTAAAGTAGAAGCAACTACTTTGGAAAGTTGGGGATCGTGCAGATCGTTTCATAGTCCACTACCCTAAAAAGGGCCGCATTTTTCATCGGAAGAGGCTTTATGGCGCGATATTTCATGACGAAACCCTTATTTTTATTTTTGATACTACTACATAAAAGAGCCGGAATTTTTAACGGTCTATATATCAATGTCACTCAGAATTTTTTCGATATCAGAGACATTGTCTCTGTAATTTTTATCTCTTTTCAAAAATTCAGCAGTTATATTCAAAGCCGCAAGTACAGCGATTCGTTTGGTGGAGTTTTCCTTTGTAAGAGTTTTAGCCTCCTCCATCTTATCTATTACATACTGAACGACTTCCCTGATATATTCTTCCTGATCAGTGTTAACTTTTACGGGAAATTCCTCTCCCAGGATATTTACTTTAATTGACGATGCCATAAAAATTTCAGTTTACAAAAGCCTGTCGAGTTCTTCAAGTTCAGATTCAACATCTGAGTTGTCTTCAGGCTTTTTCTTATCTTCCTTTTTTTCTTCTTTTTTAGCTACCGGTTTGCTTTTCATTTCGGGCTGATCGTCTGAAAGTAGAGCATCGAGTTCTGCGAATTTCTCCTCGATCTCGCTTACGACTTTCTGATTGTCGCGCGAAAGTTTTTCATTTTCCGCTTTGATCTTAGCATTCTCATCTTTCAGGATCTGACTGCTTTTCTTTAATTCTTCGATCTCTGAATTAAGTTCTGTCATTTTTGAGTCTTTTTCTTTCAGCTCGCTCTGCAGACTTTTGATCTTGTTTGCAGCGAGGGCGATTTTTTCCTTAATGTCTTTATAATCCATAAAGCATCCTCATTTTTATCTTATTTCAAGGTTAAGGTCTTTTTTAAGACCGTTGATTATTTTTTCTAGTAGTTTTTCTAAATCTTTGTCGCTCAGTGTTCTTTCGAATGACTGGAATGACATCCTGTAGGTGTATGACTTTTTATCGTTCCCCACCTGTTCACCTCTGTATGTATCGACCACAGAAATATCGGTCATTATTGTACCGGCTGTTTTTTTAATATAATTCTCAACTGTCGAGGCATTTTCATTTATGTCCAGAAGAACAGAAATATCTTTAATTACTTTCGGGAATTTTGAAAGTTCTTTTATTCCGAATGTGTCAACTGCCGCAGCCGCTCCGATATCTTCAATATCGGCTTCCATACAGAAAACATCCTGTTTTATCTCAAATATATTCAGCACCTGTTCTGAAACAGCGCCGAAAGTGCAGATCTTTTTATCGCCGATATATGCCGAAAGTGATCTTTCTCGGTCAAAATAAACAGGCAGATCATCCTGTTTAAATACTGGCGTATTTTTGCTCAGCGCTCTGAAAAAGGCTGAGGCAATCCCTTTAATGTCATAGAAATCGTAAGATGACTCAGGATCATTCCATGACTGAAGCCTTCTTATGCCGGTCAGAAGCACGCCTGCCGAATTATGCTCTGTTATTCCGGAATTGTCGTATGCGAATACTTTTCCTGTCTCGAATATAGCTATTCTGTCATTCTTTCTTCTGATATTTTTATCGGCAGTCTGAAGAAGAGATAGAAGAATGGAGTTTCTCAGATGATTCATTTCTTCGTTTAGAGGATGCTCGATTTTCACCGGTTTTATTTCGAACGGAGCGCAGAATTTGCCATCGACCATACTTTTGCTGAAAGTTTCGGTCAGGCCTAGATTTTTAAGTATCTCTCTTACAAAGTCTATCGAATTCTCTTCTTTATTTTCATTCGGCTCAAGGTTTATTGTGGATAATGTGATCTCAGGTATCTTATCATAACCGTAAAGTCTGACAGCTTCTTCGATCAGATCGATCTCCCGTGTTATGTCAGGTCTGAAAGTAGGTACGGTTACTGACAGAGTGTCAGCATCCTTTTGATCTACTTTAAGCCCGATGTATTCGAATGAAGCTATAATTTCAGCGGGCGGGATCCTGAACCCGAGTACTTTATCTGTTCTTGAAATACGAAGATCTATTACTTTTCTGCCTATCTTAACAGGATAATTATCTGCTATACCATGAAAGATAGTTCCTCCTGCAAGCTCCATGATCAGCGCAGCCGCTCTGTCGGCTACATATTCCGCATCGTTGGGGTCTATTCCCCTTTCAAATCTTTTTGAAGAATCAGTATGAATATTCGTAAGTTTAACTGTCTCTCTTATATCAGCCAGGTTGAAGTATGCAACTTCAATCAGTACATCCTGTGTTGTTTCAGTCACTCCGCTGTGCAGGCCGCCCATTACTCCCGCCATAGCTACAGGTTTTTCCGAATCGCAGATCATCAGGATTTTATCGTTCAGCACATACTCTTTACAGTCCAGAGTAGTGAACTTTTCTCCGTTCGCCGCTTTTCTGACGATTATCTTTTTACCCGCAATTTCTTTAAAATCGAAAGAGTGAAGAGGATGACCGGTCTCGAGCATAACGAAATTAGTTATATCCACAATGTTGTTTTTAGGCCTCAATCCGACAGCCAGAAGTCTTTCCTTAAGCCAGCCGGGAGATTCTTTCACAGTCACGCCCTTAATGATGCGGGCAGAGTATCTCGGGCAGGCGGAAGGATCGAGAATTTCTATCTTAACATGATCTGAAGTAGTCTCACTGGCTTCAGTGATTTTGATTTCAGGGATTTTCAGTTCAGTACCGGTCATGAAAGCGAATTCTCTCGCGAAACCGAGATAACCGAGAGCATCAGCCCTGTTCGCAGTAACTTCAAGTTCAAAAACAATGTCTTCATAGCCGAACAGGTCATTTAATGGAGTCCCGATTTTGATGCTTTCGTCCAGTACCATGATCCCGTCATGATTCTCAGACAGCCCGAGCTCATCCTCAGCGCAGATCATACCGCATGATTCCTCGCCGCGTATCTTCGATTTTTTGATAACAAAATCTTTTACCTTAGCTCCCTCAAGCGCGACAGGAACGGTTTGACCCGGACTGACGTTCGGAGCTCCGCAGACTATCGGAAGTATCTCTGATCCGGTATCGACTTTGCAGAGCGTCAGTTTGTCGGCGTTCGGATGTTTAGAGCATTCCAAAACCTTTCCGACAACGAACTTATCGTAATTTCTTGTAATGTGTTCTACGCTTTCTGATTCAAATCCAAGGATAGCAAGTCTGTGAACTATGCTGTAGATGTTCGAGGAGTTAATATCATGATCAATATATTGTTTAAGCCATTTTGATGAAATTTTCATTTGTTCTCTGATCCGTAATTATATTAAAACTGTTCAAGGAACCTCAGATCGTTCTCCGTGAAATCCCTGATGTCATTAACGCCGTATTTGAGCATTGCGAGCCTCTCAATTCCGAGACCGAAAGCAAATCCGGTGTAAACTTCGCTGTCAACTCCGACATTCTCAAGCACCTTAGGGTGTACCATACCGCACCCGCCGAGTTCGATCCATCCGCTTCTTTTACATAGCGGACATCCTTTCCCTTTACACTTGAAGCAGCTGACATCAACTTCCGCAGACGGTTCGGTGAACGGAAAGTAATGCGGTCTGAACCGGATAACCGTATCTTTACCGTACAGGATCCTGAACAGCTCTTTCAAAGTGCCTTTCAGTTCGGCAAAAGAAACGCCCTCATTTACATATAATCCCTCGCACTGAGAGAACATCGCGGTATGCGTCGCATTCTCTTTTTCGTTCCTGTAAACCCTTCCCGGAGATATAATTCTGAACGGCGGCTTGCCTTTCTCCATTGTCCTTATCTGTACAGACGAAGTCTCAGTCCTCAGCAGTTTGTTCTTTTCAACATAAAGTGAATCCGTTACCTTTCTTGCAGGATGCCAGGTCGGCATATTCAGCGCGTCAAATATGTAATATTCAGTTTCGACTTCGGGTCCTGACGCAACTGAAAAACCCATCTGTCTGAGAATATCTTTCAGTTCATCCCTGATCATATTCAAGGGATGAAAATTACCCGAATCGGTATATCTACCGGGTAACGTCAGGTCTATTTTCTCGGTTTCTTTCTCAGAATATTTTTCTTTGAGCTGATTAATAATTTCGAGCGCTTCGTCTCTCAATCCGTTAACCAGAAGCCCGAATTCCTTTCTTTTTTCCGGAGCGATTGTTTTTATCTGATCAAAAAGTAAAGTTATCTCACCCTTTTTCGAAAGATATTTGATCCGTTTTTCTTCGGCTTCCCCGAACGATCCGGAAGTTTTTATATCGTCAAGGATCTGCTGTTTCTTCTTTCTAAGTTCATCCATTGTCTGTTAAGTTCCACTCCTTCAACTTTTAAATAGCTAAAAATAAATTTTTAATGTTGAAAAGTCAACTGATAATCGCTTATCATTATATATTTATTGATTTGGAGTAATTGCCACTTGAAAAAATGAGCGGGAAACGGGGCTTGAACCCGCGACCCCAACCTTGGGAAGGTTGTGCTCTACCACTGAGCTACTCCCGCTTTTATAACTATGAAAAAAAGGAGATCGCTCTCCTTTTCACTCGTGCTGAAGACCGGACTTGAACCGGTACAGTACCAGGTACCGAGGGATTTTAAGTCCCTTGTGTCTACCAATTCCACCACTCCAGCAGCCACACATACTATAAGAGGCGACGACCAGATTTGAACTGGTGCATAGAAGTTTTGCAGACTTCTGCCTTACCGCTTGGCTACGTCGCCAAAAAAAAGAGCGAGAGACGGGGGTTGAACCCGCGACCCCGACCTTGGCAAGGTCGTGCTCTACCACTGAGCTACTCTCGCTTAGGTCGGGTAATATAATGACTCAAAAAATCATTTGCAAGAAAAATATTGAGGTTTTTTTACAGATCTGAAATTATTATTTTATCCGGTTTTTTTGTTGCTTTTTATATATATTTTTTATTAGTTTACACAGATAAGGAAGAAGAAGCTATGGAACTTATAAATCAAAGATATCAGGCAATACAGATACTCGGGCAGGGAGGATTCGGAAGCGTTTACAAGGTCGCCGACCAGTTCGAATACGGCAAGATACTTGCGCTAAAAAAGATAAAGTCCGATGTAATATCGACTAAAGCGATAAATGTATTCAAGCACGAATTTAAATTTCTGATCTCGCTAGTTCATCCCAATCTTGTAAAAGTCCATGATTTTGATATTGACAAGGAGACCAACGAACTTTTCTTTACGATGGAATACATTCAGGGCAACTCTTTGTTTAAATCCCTGAAAGAAAGTTTTTCATGGGAGAAGGTCGAGAACAATCTGATCCAGGCGGCAAGAGCACTTTCTTATATTCACACCAAAGAAGTTATTCACTACGACATAAAACCGGACAACATTTTTATAGACGACTACGGAAAGCTTAAAATAATGGACTTCGGGTTTGCAGGATCAAAAAATACGACTGAGGTAAGGGGAACGATGCAGTTCATCGCTCCCGAACTGATACAGAAAAAAAATGTAACCCATAAGATAGATTTTTTCTCTCTGGGCGTGACTTTCTATTTCAGCATAACCGGAAAACTTCCTTTCAAGGGAAAAGACAAACAGGAAGTGATCGCCAATTCAATTAAAGGAAGTTATATTCCGCTAAATGAGATAAGAAAGGATATACCTAAAAAGCTCGTTAAAGTCATCTCTAAAATGATGCAGCCTGATCCGGAAAACCGTTATGACAACGCAGACGAAATAATACTAGATCTCGTTGAAGACCCGCAGAAAAAGAGTTCTGTTCAGTATCTTTTCACCGGACTGGGTATAAGGTCCTATATTTCTTCCGGAAAACTGATAGGCAGGAAAAAAGAACTTGGTTTTCTGATGGATATTTCTAACAAGGTTTTCAAAGAAAAAATATTTTATGACAATAAACCGATCTTTCTTATCGGCAGGTGTGGAAACGGAAAATCATCGATATTAAGAGAGTATAAGTACCTGATACAGCTTAACGAGAATATAGACTATTTTACCGCAAATTTCATCAGAGGTGACGAAACCACATATCAGGCTTTCGAGATCATAATTCTTGAGATGTTCAGGGTTTATAAGCTTAATCCCGAGGATTACCCCAAACTTCTTTTTCTGTTCGCAAGCGATGATCAGTTGGAAAGTTATGACGAAACTGCCGGATCAAAGCTGAGGAGAATTGAAGAGATAGAATCAATGGCGGAATTTATCTGCGATATCTCCAGGAAGTTTAAATTTGTTCTCGAGCTGAAGGATTTTGACAATTCCAACTCGCCGTCAATAAATCTTCTCGACAAGCTCGCGGCAGAAATGAGAAAAAGCCCCGAAAAACAGATGGCTTTCATGATAGTCACAACTGTCCAGACAGAGAATCTGAAATCATATCACAAGATCACGCTGAAAAGACTGAGAGAAAACATTCACAAGCTTGAAATAAACCCGTTAGCGCTTAGCGAAACAAAGGAATATGTTACACAGCTACTAATGGAACCTTCCGTACCGGAGGAGATAATTAGTTTTATTCACAGATTTACAGGCGGGGTGCCGTACCATATTAATGAACTTTTAATTTACCTTTTTAACGCCAATTATCTTAACAGGACAGGAATGAAATGGTCGATCAATCCGTCATTCATTGCGGAATTGACAATAGGACTGAGAGAGATCACATTCAGTAATTTCAAACGGTTTTCTATAATCGAGCAGGCTATAATAAAAGAACTCACTCTTCTCGGGAGACCGACAGCCTTCGACATGATGGATATTATTGCAAAAGTTACAATGGTCAACAAGCAGATTATAATAAAATTTCTTCAGAAACTGACCGACAGCGAGATAGTGGAAAAGATCAAGTATTATGACGGTTACCGATACTATCTCGGTAAAAAACTATTTCACGATTCAATAATCAAGGATTTTCAAAAGGACGAATACCCCAGATGGAACGAGCTGACCGCAACTCTGATAGAAAATAAATACGGAGTTACCGGGAACAATATCTATGCGCTGGCCGATTACTATTTCCGCTGTTCTGACCGGAAAGAAAAAGCTATAAAGATGTTGGAAGCGGCGATCGAAAAATCCCGTGAAGAGAACAATCTTGAATTTGCCGTAACGAATCTGAGAAGGCTTCATACTATCGAGAAAGATCCTGAAAAAAAGACAAACATATTTATAAATATAATTCAAAGCCAGACGATCCTGGGAAACTATGACTCGGTACTTGATCAGCTTGTCAAATTTGAAAATGAAGATCATGATCTTTCCGAAATAAATATGCTGAAAATTCAGCTCGTTAAATTCGACTGCTCATCAAAAGCAGGCAGATATGACCATCTGGACAAAGCAAGAGAATGGCTGTTCAGTTTTAAATTAAAAAGATATTTCCCGAAAGAGATCAAGGCGTCGTATTTGGTATGGCTCGGAGATTTTTATAAAAATGACGGAAAGTACAGCAAAGCTCTCAGCTATTTCAAAAAAGCTATGGCGATCCATAAAAAGGGTAAAAGAGAACTTCTTAAGGCACGAACTTTATTGAAGATATGCAAGATAAAAGTGCTTCTGGCAAACCTGAAGAATGTTTACAGCGACATCCTCGACTCTCTGGAAGTATTTAACAGGTATAACGAGACAGAGGATATCCTTGAAACTTTCTTTTCACTGGGAGACATCTGTAATAGGCTGAACGACAGGACAAGCTCGCTTGAATATTACAACAGGTGTAATGAACTAGCAAAAGACCAGAATAATATCAGCTACGAAGTAAAATCATCTCACAGAATAGCCGAATTCGATCTCGAGAAAGTTGACCTCTTAAAGACGATCAGGTCTATCAACTGCGGGGTCGAGAAACCTGAGGATGTAAACATTGCCGAACTGACAGGTGATATTTATTATTACCGAGCTGTGCTGTTTTACCAGACAGGCAAGCTTGATGACGCGTTTTTCTGTATAAATAAATCCAAAGGGATCCGTATTCTTCTTAAAAGAAATGTCAAACTTACCGAGTGTTATTTTCTCGAAAGCAGGATACTTATTAGGCAGTATAAGGCTGATGACGCGCAAAAGATCTTGGATATAGCAAAAAATTATTATACGAAAGAAAATAAAAGTTTTGTCATCGAGTATTTTATGGTAGAAGCGCTTATCGGAATACAGCAGAATAAATTTAAGAAAGCCCTGAAATCTCTTCAAAAAATAGACAGAACGGTAGATCAGGCTGCCCCTCTTCAGAAAAGAATCATGTTCAGAGTTATCAAGGCGGTAGTTTACGACAAGCTCAATGACTACAAACTAACTCTGGAAACGATCGGGCAGGCATACGCTATGTTTGTTCAGAATGACACAATATTGAGCGAGAATAAACTTCTGAATCTGAAACTTATGATATTCTACGATAAAGTAAGATGTTATGCCGGCGACCAGAGCAACGGTATCAAAGACATGTCGAATATTATACAGTTTCTCGGGAATCATGAGCTGTCATTTTATAAAGCTCAGGTGAATTACAACCTCGGAAAAGTATATATGGATATGGGCGAGAATTACAGGTCCGTCTCATGTTTCAAAACCGCCAAAAAAGAATTTGAGAAAATGTCCGGAGACTATCCGGAGCTCAGACTGGCTAACAGGACGATTGAAGAAGAGGAAATGAAACAGGACAACAGGATCGATAATGTTCAGAGAGCATAAAATAAATGCTGAAGAACCGGCAGAAAAAATTACAGCCGGATACATCAGAAAAGATTATCTGTCTTCGAATATGATCTATATATCCGCCGCTTTGTTACGTATGGCCTGGCTGATTACTACTATAGTAATTCTTGAGCTGACAAACAATTTCGGAAAAGATATAAGGACGGTTCTTTATTTTTCTGCGGCTGCAGGAATAACATACTTTATCGCATCTGCTGTTTGGAAGATGATAGCCTCATTCATGCATCACAGCATGAACGGTAGGCGGGTGATATCAAATATAGATTCGAAGTATTCTGATCTGAAAATCCTCATGCTATATGATCTAAATTCAATGAAGGATGGATCCGAGATAAGGAAGTCAGCCGTAGAAGAACTCTCAGCAGGATTTTTAAAAATAAAAGGCAAACCGGATTTCTTTTTCGGTACACCGGCAAAGAACGCATACAGAAAAATTCTGATTTCAGTTGCGATGATCACTTTAATCTTCTCCAACAGCTATACCTCTTCCGCAGCCGGAAGGGTAGTGAACTACGGTATGGATTTCAGACCGCCGGCATCGCATTCACTTAAATTACTTCATCCGAGTATAACAGCTGCCGAAAGAGACTCAGTTGACCTTGTATGTGTCCTGAGAGGTAAAAATCCGGGAATAATTACTCTAAAAAAAAGATCGGTCAGCGAAGATACTTTCATATCCAAAGAAATTGCACAGGCTCAGGACAGCATATATTTAAGCAGATCCGCAGAATCTTCCGGATTTTATTATTTCTTTGAATCGCATGAAACCGTATCGGACACAGGATTCGTTACCATACTTAAACGCCCGGACATTTCTTCCCTTTCCGTGACCGTAGATCCGCCGCAATACACAAGGATACCTTCTAAAGAATACAACGAGATAATATCAAAAATATCAGCTTACAAAGGTTCGCGGGTAACTATGATCCTGACCCCCACAGCAGAATTGGATTCCGCACTGATCAGATTCGATGACGGCAAAAAGAAATACTTCATGCGGTCTGATGGAGGAACATATTTAGCTGATCTTAGAATTCTGAATAATTACGAGTTCTCATTTGAACTTTACAGCCGGTCAGGGGATGTGATCCTTCAGAATAAAAATCCCGTAGTTCACAGAATCGAAATGATAAAAGACGAGTTCCCTGTCGTAAATATTATCTATCCGGAAGATGGTCAGATGATAGATGAATCGCTGCAGGTCCCGGTGTTCGCTACTGCCACAGACGACTTTGAACTTAGTCGGGCAAGGATATTTTACCGCAAAATGTCTTTTAATGAATTTTCAGGCAAAATGAACAGAACGGATTTTATTGATGAACAGATAGAACTTTTGAAGGACAGTGAGGGTATTTCGGTTATAAACAAATATTTTTCATGTGCTTCACTCAACCTGCTCCCGGAAGATAAAGTGGAATTGTTCGTCAGAGTATATGATAACGATGCGGTTTCAGGCCCGAAATTCACAGATTCCAAAATTAGAACCGTTATGCTTCCTTCAATAGAGCAGTTACTTACAGGATCCGAAGAAAATTACATCAATCAGGACAGAATTCTAAAAGAAGAACTGGAAAAGAATTCCGCAGTTCTTGAGAAGCTGTCGGATATTTCAGAAAAATTGAAAAAGAATCAAAAACCGGACTGGGAGGACGATAAGAAGTTCAGGCAGATCGCCGATGATCAGGAACGGATGAATAAAAGCCTAGAAGAGCTTCAGAAAGATATTCAGAAAAATATTTCGATACTTGAGGAAAATTCAATAATTAGTGAAGAAACGATGAATAAATATATGAAACTCCAAAAACTTGTTGATGAATTATTTACTGTGGAAATGAAAGAAAAACTCAGACAGCTGAATGAACTTCCAGAACTTGGAGAGTTCGATAAAAAGAAATATTCGGAACTTCTTCAAGAATTTGAGGACCAGCAGAAGCAATTCAGCGAAGGCATTGAGAAATCTATCGAAATGCTGGAGCAGATAAAAAACGAATATATGATCGACAGGCTGTTAAGACAGATAGACGATATGATCACAAGGCAGAGCGAGGTGAATTCAGCGATAAAAGAAAAAAATTACGACATCAGCGAGCTGGTTTCAAAAGAAAAGAAAATAGAAAGCTCTTTCGGCTTTTTCGAAAAAGAGCTGGAAAAATTGAGCGCAGACTCGAATGAAAAAGGTTTTGGCGAAGTGATGAAAGATGTTAAAGAAAAAAATCTCGATAAAGATTTTTCCGGTATGAAGGATATGATCGGCGGTAACAAACAGGATGAAGCCGGAGAAAAAGGGAGCGAAATATCTTCAAAGCTTCTTGACACTAAATCAAAACTCGCCGGTCTTAAAAAGAAGATGCTTGATAAACAGAAAGACGATCTGAAGAAAGAGCTTGATGAAGTCATTTCAGATTTGCTTTTAGTATCCTCGGAAATAGAAAAACTTAAGAATTTTTCAAAAGATATCACTGCAAGTTCTTCTCATTCGGCGGAAATTCAGAAAAAGTTTGCAAGGACAGAATCTCTGTTCAATGAAATCAGCGATAAAATATTTGCGATATCGAAAAAAACCTTTTTCGTCGAAAAATCCGCTGTAGCCCAGATAGGAAGGATATCAGAACTGTTCGGACAGATCACGGTCGTTATGAATAACCGGTATTTTTCATCATCTTATGAAAAAAATTCTTATCTCATGGGCGGTGTCAACAAGCTTGCGGTTATGCTAAGGGACGCAAAAGATGAAATTGACAGATCATCGTCTCCGTCCGGTCTGGAAGAAATGCTTAAGAAAATGGAAGAGCTTGCAAAACAGCAGGCTGACCTTAACTCCAGAACATCCTCGATGAAGGGAAATTCAAGCCAGATGAGCATGTCACAGATGCAGCAGATGATGAACAGATTGGCTATGGAACAGGCCCAGTTGTATGATGCGCTGATGAAAATGCAGAGCGGAATGAAGCAGCCGGGCAAAGAAGGAAGTCCGGGTGAAGACGGCTCACCGTCAGCCGGTATGCCCGGACCTGCAGCAGGGCAGGGTGGGAGCGGTAAAGACGGTCAGCCGGGAAATGCGGGTGCGCCAAAAGGCGGACAGCATGGCAGCTCTGAACAGATGAGTAATTCCGGTCTCGGTAAAAAGCTCGGCAGCGCAGGCGATTCTATGAAAGAGGTCGAGAAGCAGCTGAAAGACAGAAAGCTGGATGAATCTCTGACGGCGAACCAGAATCAGGCTTTAAATAAACTTCTTGACGCGATCGAGTCGGTAAAAAGAGAAAAATACGAAAATAAAAGAGAAAGCGCTTCCGGAAACAAACAGGCTGTTGATCCCGGGAAGTATGAGCTGAAAAATGATACAGACCTAAAGGAGATGTTGATAAGATCATTAAGGGACGGCTATACTAATAAGTATAAAATTAAGATAAAGAACTATTTCAGAGAGCTGGAAAATTAAAGGGAGGCTAGTTATGAAAAAAATTATAGCATTGAACATTATAGCTGCTGCCGTATATTTCCTGATTTCATGTTCGGGTAACAAAAATGACATTACGGTCGTCTCGATCAACTCGCTTAACGGCAATATTTTCCCAATGCAGAAAGACAGCGTAAAGATTGGAGGATTCAGCCTTATATCTTCGAAGATATATGAAGTGAAAGGCAAGAATGTAAACCGTAACACGGAGATCATAGGCAACTCCAATTTTATTTATGGAACTGCTGAAGCGTATTTTACAGGCGGAAAAGCGGTGATCGAGCTTATGAACGAGCTTGACTTCTCCTGCCTGATAATAGGGCACAGAGAGTTTTACTTCGGATTTGACGAGCTGGAAAAGCTTTCCGAAACGGCAAAATTCCCTTTTGTTTCAGCAAACCTGACATACAGGGATTCTTCAACGATAGGTTTTATCAAACCTTATATCATACTGAAAGACGGCATCTCGGCTGTGATAGGAATAAGTACAGGCAAAGTGACAAAGGCAAACCTAGAAAAAGACATAAGCAGAATAATAGTGACCGACCCTGTTTCAGCAGTCGAAAACAGCATTAAAGAACTGAAATCGAAAGGAATAAAAAACATTATAGTTGCCGGAGACTTTGACTGCGATATGAACACATCCTCCAACCTGACCAGGGAAGAAATTAAAAAACTGTTCGCGGTCACCGGAGTTGATCTGTTCCTGACAACTACGGAAGAAAACAAATCATGCATTCTCTCTAAACAGAAACCGGTGCAGCACAGCAGTATAAACGGATCAGAACTGGTATCGTTCGTTATTGAAAACGGGATTATAACTAACCTGCAAAGGCATAAAGTGACTTCCGAAACAGCGAAACCTGACCCGAATCTAACAGGTAAAATGGCTGAAATTGACCAGATGATAAGAACGATAACAGGAAAAGTACTTGGAAATTCCCTCGATGAGATCGGACACGCAACGGGTGAAAAATTCACTTCCGAAACCCCACTCGGAGATCTCATAAGCGACATTATGAAAGAATATACGAAGACCGATATTTTCATAATGAACAGCGGGAAAGTGCGGAGGGGATTCTCAAAAGGTCCGATCACGCTTGGCGACCTTTACGGAGTTCTTCCCTACGAAGGTAATCTTGTCACAGTAGAGATGACAGGAAGCCAGATACTGACAATTCTCGAGAGTTCATGCGCTATAAAAATGAGCAAGAGTTTTCTGCAGGTTTCGGGCATTGCATTCAGCTACGATTCGTCGAAACCGCCGATGTCAAGAGTTATACCTAAAACAGTGAAGATAAACGGAAAAAATCTCGAGCATGGCAGGGTTTATTCAGTGTCTATGACAGATTATATATATCAGGGGGGAGACTCTTATACGGAATTTACCGCTATGAAAATAGCACTGATTAAAACGCATCAGAAACAAATGCGCGAAATATTAAAGGATTTCATAATGGCAACCATAACCATAAAAGCTCATGAAAACAACAGGATAACTGACATTTCAAAACTTTAGACAAGGATGATCCGGTATGTTCGGGTTTATAAAGAACAGACTGCTTTTTAAACTTATACTGCTATTTATACTGATAGTATTTACTCCGATATGCGTAGTGACATATTTCGTTTACGATCTCGTAGTCGAAAACTATAACGAGACGGTAGCAACCTCGCTAAAAGCGGGTGAAAATTATGTTACGACAATTTTTGACCGTAATCTGGATCTGATATCGGCCAACAGAATAAAGATCAGGGATGATTTTGAGTACCGTTCAAAACTGAGATCCTTAATAAATGGCGAAGTTGATATAAGAGAATTATACACTTATCTGAAAATGAATTACGGTTTCGATTTTGTCAGTATTTCGCAAATAGGTACCGGACCGGACATGTTCTATTCGGAAACAGTTAAAAAAACTGACGGCCTTGATTTGGGCAATGAAACCTCGCAGCCTGAAATAAATTACACTGAAAATAATTTTGTAGCGCTATTAAAAATCAGCGAAAATATCAACGGGAACCCTGTTTTTGTTACAGTAGGGAAAATTATTGACGGCAATAACTTCATCGAGTTCAGCAAAATACTGAATTTCGATTTTACACTATTTGAAAAACACGATGGAAAGACTCTTAACAGATTCTCAACGATCTTTGACGAATACGGTTTCATTCTCGCTCCAGGAAGCATACTTCTCGACCATCCCGGAGGAGAGGAAAGGCTGATGATAGAAGGAAAGATATCAAGCAGGAACAGAAAAATACTGGTATTCAAACTCGATAATTTCAGAAATAATTATTCGGGAGCAGTAAGTATAGTCGAAAATCAGAACTACATACGGACTGCAAAAAAGCATTTTACGATACTTATGCTTACTTTTATTGGCCTGACCCTTGTGCTGGGGTTGTTCATCAGAAATAAAATAGTGAACCCTATTTCAGAACTTCTTGAAGGGATCGGGAATGTATCTCAGCAGATCGACAGCGGACAACCCATAGAAGCCCTGCCGATAACAGGAAATGACGAGATCGGAAGACTTGCAGACGAGTACAACAGGATGTCTTCAAGCCTCGGAAGAAGCTTCGCAAGAATAAAATATCTACAGAATTATCTTCTCAATATATTCGAATCTATGCCTTCAGCTATGATAGCGGTTGACAACAACGGAAAAATAACACAGTGGAACAGGTCAGCCGAAAAGTATAAGGATCCCGATTCCGTACTGAAGAAGGGAGAAGAGATATGGAAAGCGATATCCAAGCTCGGAGTTTATAAGGATGAACTTCTACGAGTGATAAATGAAAGAGGCCATATCGAGATGTACCGCGAGCCTTTTAGAAACGGGGAGAAAGTCAATCTTAATATTCATCTGTTTCCGCTTATAGCAAACGGTGTCAAAGGCTCTGTGATCAGAATAGATGATATAACGGAACTGAAGAAAAAGGAAGAGCAGCTGAGGCAGGCGCAGAAAATGGAAACGATCGGAACTCTGGCCGGGGGCATCGCCCACGATTTTAATAATATCTTAAGCGGAATAGTCGGAGTGGTATCGATCCTTAAGTATAAACTCGACAAGAATCTTGAGATAACAAAAGAACAGCTTACGGAATACCTAGACATTATGGAGCAGTCAGGCAGGAGAGCGGGTGATATAGTTCAAAGACTGCTTACCCTGTCGCGAAAACAGAATACAACAATGGAAAAGGTCGATGTTTCGGAGGTTCTGATACATATTATAAAAATATGCTCGAATACATTCGATAAATCTATAAAGATCGAAGGTGTCAATCTTGATACAGTATCTTCAATCTATGCAGACTTTACTCAGCTTGAGCAAGTGATCCTGAACCTTGCAATAAACGCCAGCCACGCAATGACGATTATGAGACCGGCGGATCAGCAGCCTGGAGGCGTACTGACCATTGAAGTATCGGATTATGTTTCTGATTCTGAGCTGGCGGGATATACTTCTCCGGATAATGTAAATGAATATTTAAAAATATCGGTCAAAGATACAGGTGTCGGTATGGACAGGGTAATAATAAGCCAGATCTTCGAACCTTTTTTTTCAACGAAGGACAAAAGTATGGGTACCGGCCTGGGTCTGACAATAGTTTATAATATAATTCAGCAGTTCGGCGGGTTTATTGATGTAGATTCGACTCCCGGTAAAGGCACGGAGTTTAAAATGTATTTACCGAAATATAAAAAAGAAGCTGAAACAGATCGCAGGAGGGATTCAGTACAGGTAAAAAAAAGTTCAGGCACAATACTTGTTGTTGATGATGAACCTGTACTGCGCGAACTTGCAAGATCCATGCTGATGCAGGCAGGATATGAAGTAATTCTCGCAGATGACGGGGATACGGGAATAACAGCATATAAAGAAAGAGAGTATGAAATAGATCTTGTTCTGCTTGATATGATGATGCCCAACAAAAACGGCAGGGAGACTTTCGATGAACTGAAAAAAATAAACAAAGATGTTAAAGTTATTATGACATCCGGTTTTACCAAAGACAAGAGGGTCGAGGATGTTTTAAAAGCGGGAGTTTCTGATTTTATTCAGAAACCTTATACGATATTTGCTCTGTCAGAAAAAGTACATAAGGTGCTGTTCGATGAAAATAACGACAAATAAAAGAAGTCTGCCCGACTGGATAAAGGTGGATTTTAAACACAATTCCGAAGTAATGGAGCTTAAAAAAGAACTCCGCAAAAATAAGTTGCATACCGTATGCGAAGAAGCAAAGTGTCCCAACCTGTCGGAATGTTTCGGCAAAAAAAAGACCGCAACATTCATAATAATGGGGGATAAATGTTCGAGAAACTGCAGATTCTGCAGCGTAACCCATCAGGCACCCGACTTCCTCGATCCCGATGAGCCGTTAAAAGTGGCGGAAATGGTAAAGGATTTGAAACTTGTACACGCAGTAATTACATCAGTTACCCGTGACGATCTTCCCGACGGCGGGTCCGGGCATTTTGCAAGTGTGATAAGGGAGGTCAGGAAGCTGACTCAAGCGACAGTAGAGGTGCTGACACCGGATTTTAAAGGAATTGAGGCAGACAGGATAAGAGTATCTGATGAAAAACCTGATATTTTCAACCATAACATAGAAACAGTAAGAGAACTGTATTCAAAGATCAGACCTGAAGCGGACTACGATAGATCATTAAGTTTTCTGAAAGGGATCAAAATGGATAATAACGCAATACTTTCAAAATCCGGAATAATGGTAGGCCTGGGCGAAACCGATGACCAACTGAAACGGCTTCTTCACGACCTGTCTGAAACAGGAATAGATATTTTTACATGCGGACAGTATCTGAGACCTTCAAAAAACAATATTCCTGTAGAGAAATTTTTAACACCCGAGTGGTTTGAAAGATTCACTGAGCTGGCAAGATCGTTCGGCATAAAATATGTTTATGCGTCTCCTTTTACTCGGAGCTCATATAATGCTGCGGAAATAATATCATCTATAAGAAAAGCTTAAAAAATGGATGACACAAAAGCAAACATACCGGAATGGTTCAAAGGCGGGGAAAACAAAATATCATTGTATTCTTCTGTAAGGATAGTCAGAAACTTCAGGGCTATCAATTTCCCTTCTGCCGGAGTTCATAACAGCTTCAGACAGGTAGAAAAAAAGGCAGATGAAGTACTCGGGGAGCTAATTACTAATGGCACAGTTATTAAGTTTGATATAGCCGCGATCGACCAGTCCGAAATAATCAGACTCCAGAAATTCAGAATACTACCTGCCCGCAGAAATGATGTTCTGACAAAAATGAAACTATATCATCACCGCGGTCTGGATACATACCTTCTTATAAATTATTCCGACCATCTGACTTTTTTTGCTCATACAGGAGGAAACGATATTCGAAGATCTTATAACAACTGCACGGCACTGGCAGATATGTTCAGAAATGAAGACATGTCAATGGATGAGCGGGGAAATTATCACACTGCCTCTCTCGATTATTTCGGTACCGGTCTAAAATGTTTTTCGGTACTGACAATTCCCGCAATAAGGCTTTTCGGCGACATTAACTGGCTCATATCATCATTAAAAACCAACAGGACAGCATCAAAATCATTTTTTTCGCTTGACGGCTATGATATGACGATAATTTCAAACATGGATTCGGTGTCGAAAAATTCAGATGAGATAGTATCGGATTTCGGGAAAATACTTGGCGAGATAGAGAAAATTTCAGACGGACTAACCCGAGAAAATAATGAAAAATCGGATGAATTAAAGCTGAGGTGTTCGAGAATAATTAATTATGATTTCTTGACATTTAGTAATTTTATGGAGATATATTATATACTGTCGTTCATAAGACTGACCGGACAGTGCATCATACCCGTTAACGAGCTGAACGAACAGGTCGGATTTGTGGTATTTGATTCCCCGAGATCATCTTTAAGCGGCGGATTGAAAAGGTCGGTGACTGGCGGCATGGTCGAAAAAATAAATAAAATCTTAAATAGGGAAGAATTATCATGATGTCTATTGCAACCCTCATACTGATGGTGTTTCTCGGATTCAACGGAAAGAACCGTGGAGTAGTAAATTATAAATTCCCCGTTGAGAAGCTTGCTCTAACACTTGGATTTATGCCCAATCTGGGCATGTTCATTAAGGGTAAATTGTTGCCATTCGTGCCTGAAACTCTGGCGACAGTTCTTGGAGTGATTCTCGGACTCGGGATAGTTTTCTTTTTACTTACATATATTTTGGGAAAAATTACTAAGATCCCGGAATACGAATACACGGGCACCGACCGTGCGCTGGGTTTTTTTGTCGGATTGCTTAAGGGGTTTTGCGTGGTCGTGTTACTGGTTATGCTTTATGGGGTATTACATCTCGATACAGTTTCCCCGGAAGGCCTGACAAAACAGGTAAAGAACAATTTCGTTAACGGTAGGGTCAACGAATCGATCGATTATTACAGATCATCCGTTTATACGGTGTATGTAAAAATGAGCGGAGCAAGCGTGGAAGACCTCTATGTTTCAAAGGCTGCGCTTCTCGCAGAAGAAAAAGTGGTCGGATATGTTCCGTGGACCGAAGGTTATGTATATGTTGCTCCGAAACCTGAACCGGAAGAGCCCGAAGATGACAAAAAGAAAGGTAGCGAACTGCCTGACATGAACAGCTTTAAATAAAAAAATAAGGAGTAAAATATGCCCGAAATAATAGATGTATTCGGAAGAGAAGTTCTTGATTCCCGCGGAAATCCAACTATTGAGGTTGAGGTATTTCTTCAGGACGGATCAAAAGGAAAAGCCATTGTACCTTCAGGCGCTTCCACCGGTGAGCATGAAGCCTGCGAGTTAAGGGACGGGGATAAAAAACGCTATATGGGTAAAGGAGTGCTGAACGCCGTTAAAAATGTTAACGAGGTGATAGCTCCCGAAATAATCGGATATTATGCCACCGAGCAGGCTGTGATAGACAAGATGATGATAGAGCTTGACGGAACACAGAACAAGATCAAGCTCGGGGCGAATGCTATCCTCGGCGTGTCAATGGCAGTTGCAAGAGCTGCTGCGGAATCGAGAGGACTTCCGCTATTCCAGTACCTCGGCGGGGTTAATGCCAAAAGAATACCTGTGCCAATGATGAACATTATGAACGGCGGTTCGCATGCTGATAACAATGTTGATCTTCAGGAATTCATGATAATGCCTTACGGGGCCGAGTCCTTCAGGGAGTCTCTAAGAATGGGTGCAGAGATATTCCATACCCTGAAAAGCATATTGAAAAAGAAAGGTATGAGCACTGCGGTCGGAGATGAAGGCGGCTTTGCCCCCAATCTTAGATCTAACGAAGAAGCTCTCGAATATATCATGGAAGCTATAGAGACTGCAGGATATAAACCCGGCGAACAGGTTCTGATAGCTCTTGATCCTGCTGCGAGCGAATTCTTTGACGCAAAAACGAAAAAATATAATCTTGAATCTGAAAAGAAAAAACTGACATCTCTCCAGATGGCTGACTATTATGTAAAGCTCGCGAAGAAATATCCGATCTTCTCAATAGAGGACGGAATGGCAGAAGACGACTGGGAAGGATGGAAGATAATAAGCGACAAGCTTGGTAAGGATATTCAGATAGTCGGCGATGATCTGTTCGTTACAAACATAAGCAGGCTGAAGATGGGATTTGACAAAAAAGTCGCCAACTCCATCCTTATAAAACTTAATCAGATCGGAACCGTAACTGAAACACTCGAATGTATTGAAACGGCATTTAAAGGCGGATATACCGCTGTTATTTCTCACAGATCAGGAGAAACCGAAGATGCTTTTATCGCAGACCTTGCTGTAGCTACTAAT
>Ga0154584_1076_pt1 | contig 25980 bp, 21 predicted proteins | sample RifGroF2_FD_116013 | JGI IMG/M metagenome (GOLD analysis project Ga0154584, IMG submission 116013) | Candidatus Delongbacteria bacterium GWF2_40_14
AAGCTGGAAAAAGGAAGTCACTCGGTTCAGTTCAATGCTGAAAGACTGAACAGCGGAATATACTTCTACAGGCTTGAATCAGAGAAGAAAAGTATAGTTAATAAAATGCTGCTGATAAAATAAATATTCAGGCTATTTCATTTCCTGATTTGATGCTTTTATGTAATAGAATTTCTTTGTTGAGCTTGTTACGGATACAGGATAATTCGTCTGATCTGTTGTTGTAAGGTAAGTAAACCCCGAATACGGCAGATCCGAGTGAAATACAAGATATGACTTTGCGTTGGTAACAGCGCTCCATGAAACTGTAAGCATCGTTCCTGAAAGACTCGTAGAAACATTCTGCGGATCGGCAAGATGAACATAGTTCACTGCGGCTAATGCGTCGATCAATCCCCAGCCGTATCTTGTGCTGTCAGGATTTGATGCCCGGTTTGCCGTCATCATCAGAGCTTCGCGTACATCCATGTTCGTCCAGTCAGGGTGGGCAGATAAAAGCATACATGCTACTCCTGCCACAAGAGGCGTCGCGAACGAAGTTCCTGATCCTGTTGAATAAGTAGTATTTGTTGAAGAAACAGCGTAATAATCGCTTACGCCGCGGGCAACTACTTCCGGTTTGATCCTGCCGTCGTAAGAAGGGCCGTAAGATGATGAAGCAGCTATCACTCCGTTAAGATCGACGGATCCGCATGATAAAATGCTGTCCGCATCGGCCGGAGCCGATAAATAATGCCAGGCGCTTGTTCCTGAATTACCCATCGAATTGCAGACGATCATTCCGAGATATGCAGCCTGTTTTGCACCGAGAGTGCATATTGCTGTGACTCCGTTCATATCAGAGTATGTATAGTTATCTGCCGGATCGTCGAATTCTGAATATCCCAACGAGATCGAGGCTACATCCGCGCCTAAAAATTCGCCCCATTCGAGAGCAGCGACCATATAATCTTCTTCCAGAGTGCTCTCGCTTGCATAATTTTCAGTCTTGGCGAGCAGAAAGTCCGATCTGAAAGCTGGTCCGACGAAGGTTCCCGGTTTATATCCCGCCGCAATAGACCATGTTCCCGTTCCGTGTCCTTCCTGACCGGTTACATCGTAAATGTCGTCGGCCGTCTCATCATCTCCATATATGAAATCATACTCGTCAACGACCGTAAGACTGTCGAATACCTGATGATCCTTGTTAAATCCCGTATCCACAATCATCAGCCTGGCTCCCTGACCCTTGTATCCGAGAGCATGAACGGCAGGAATGTTTATCTGATTTACCTGATCGTATGTCAGATTATAAAAAGCATCTTTTGAAACTTCAGTGGTCTGTTCACTTTTTATGCTTAAATCTTTCTTTACTTTAGGCAAAATATCTATATATCTTACAAAACTGTTTTTTGATATCTCAACCGCCTTATCTGAAGTTATTTCAGCAGATACAAAATTGAACCATTTGGATCTTGCCCTTTCTTTTTCTAGCCCGAGTTTGTCGATATATTCCTGATTGACAGGCAGATCAGAGAACAGTACAAGGTCATTTGATCTTTTAAAAGTTTTTGCTCTTCTTTTAAAAGTTTTTTCATCAAGCACTATGCTATTTTTAGCTTTGTCAAAAGAGGATTGATCAAAAACATTCTTGTCAGTCAAATATATCACGAATGCCCGTGATTCAACAGATTTGGAGTTTATGAAATTCTCCGCTCTATTGGAAAACTTGTTCTCTTTAAGCGGCATATAAAATTCTGAGGCAAAAATTAATCCGGCAGCCGCTATGACTAAAATTGAAAAAATCTTTTTCATTATTGACCCCTTATTTCAGATACAGCATCTTTGCGCTATTTTCAATTTTTCCGTTTATCTTCAGCTGATAAAAATATATCCCCGTCTGCATTCCGTCCGCGTTGAAAACCACCGAATGCGTTCCTTTATTTTTTTCCTCATTGACAAGGTTCTTTACCAGCTGCCCTTTTGAATTAAATATATCAAGTTCGGTCTGAGCCACATAAGGCATCATCCACGAAATTATGGTCTCATTATTGAACGGATTCGGATAATTCCGCAAAAGAACCGGGCTTTTCTCATTTGTAAAAACCTGCTCGATCCCCGAAGGATCCAGCACATACAGCCTTATATACCAGGAACCTGAGTAATCCGCTGATATATCATCAGGATGTTCCCATCCTGATGCAGCCGTATAAATCCAAGTCAGATCACTGATGCCGGCAGTTTCCATTGCCATAAAATTTTCCGATGTTGAAAATACTACTGCAACTTGACCGGAAATTATTCCGTTTAAGTTTTCTATAAAGCTGGAATACCCTCCATTAAAATCCTTCGAGCCGCTCAGTCCGTTCACCAGACTGTCTGTAGGAAGTCCGTTGAACAGTACTATTTTCCAGTCTGATCTTCCTCCAAGTCCGTAACCGAATTCTATACAGTCAAGCCGGTAATCAACATTTCCAAGGTCAAAGACCGATGCGGCTTTCCATAACATTGAGTCACCTCTGCCCAGGCAGTTCTCAGGTAAAATATCGTATTGGGTGCTGAATGGTGTCCATGAGTAGTTAGGACGCTTTTCAACCCGAACCAGGAATTTATCAGTAGCTGATCCAACACTCGTATGGGCAGTATATTCAATATGGGCGTGACCGTATATTTCAAGTTTTGTCTCTATTCTCAGCATATTATTTAAAGTCTTAAAATACGCTTTTTCTATCGGTGAATAGGCGGAATCTCCGGTCACAGCTACGGTAACTGAATCGAAGTCTATTGAATCAGGTTCCCAATTGAACGAGTAAGAAATGTCAATTTCAAGAACATCGTCCGGTTCCATACTTTGATCTGGAACGGGGCTAGAGACCCATATAATCGAATCCTGTTTGGTTTCAGTTCTCGTTCCTACCAATTCGCTCAGTTTAATGAACTCACTTCCAAAACAGGTAATTGTGAGAGTACATATTAAAACAGAAATTATCTTCAAATTACATCCTTTCCGGTTGATCTCAGCCATTCAATAATACGAATTAAATCTTGAAATTACAAGAACTTACATCATGATTTTTCTGTCTTGACAAATCTGGATAGAATATTTATCTTCCCAATCCGCAATTCGCCTTGGTGGCGGAATTGGTAGACGCACTGGACTCAAAATCCAGCGGGGCTCACACCCCGTTCCGGTTCGACTCCGGTCCAAGGCATAAAAAATGAGTAGAAATGCTCATTTTTTTTATTTATATTCAATTAATCATAACATTTTCAACTAAACGGACTTATATTTGGAATGTTTGGGAGGGAGAGTGGAAACATTTTATGCTGAGAACAAGGATATTCTATTAAAATGCAAGCTTGAAATAGACGATCCGAATGAGGTTTTTCACGCTTTTGCCAGTCTTAGGATCAAGACCGGAGACACCGTAGAAATAATAAACGGTAAGGGGGTCAGGTTCAGATCAGAAGTTGTAGAGTGCTCGAAAAAACGGCTTTTGGTTAAACCTTTAGAGATGATCGAAAATGTCAGTGATTATGAAGATATCAAACTGACAGTAGCTGTTTCGCTTTTGAACAAGAACTCAAAAATGAAACTTCTTATAGAAAAACTTACCGAAATAGGCATAAGCGAATTCATTCCGTTCATATCTGACAGGACTGCGTTCCCGAAAATGAAAACCGATTCGCTGAAACCGAATATGGTATCGGCTCTCAAACAGTGCGGCGGCAGCACAGATGTGGTTTTGTCGAAAACCCTGACTTTTAAAGAATTATCTGAGCTCGGGGGATTTGATGAGAAGTATTTTGCCGACTTCGGAGGAGAAAGCGCACCGTGCGGAATTAAGCGCGGAAATGTACTTGCGGTAATAGGTCCCGAAGGCGGTTTGACAGAAAATGAGACAGCTGAACTTTCGGAAAATGGCTTTAAAAAGATAAAACTGAATAAAAGGATCCTTAGAGCAGAAACGGCTGCAATAGTAACAGCTTCAAAGTTCTTGAGTTGACCGAGGAGGAAAAAAGTGATCGAGTATATTAAAAAAAGTGATCCGATCGAAAAAATTTTCGAGAAATTTCCTTCCACAAGGAAGGTTTTTATAAACAAAAGCATGAGATGCGTTGTCTGCGACATGAACAGGTTCGCCACAGTGGAGGAATGCTGCATCAATCACAAGGTCAAAGATCCGGACGACTTTGTCCGTATGCTTAACGAATCTGTGGACGAAGATCTAATTGATTGAAGAAAAATATTATAATACGGAGTTTGCAGATAAGAGAAATATCTGGCTTAAAGAAGTTTCAAGAACTTTCTACCCTTCAATAAAAATTCTTCCTAAAGGTCTTCATTTTTATGTCGGACATTCTTATCTTATCTGCCGTCTGCTTGATACTTTGGAAGACGCATACGACATCAGTGTCGAAATTAAAAAAGAGGCTCTTAATGACGCCATTTCCTGTCTGGAAAACACAGGAAATTATAAAAAGGAAAATAACATATTTTCTAAAATAGCCAAAACTTCCGATATAAAACCATTTGAGAAAATTATCCTTGAAAATTCATTCGATGTTTTCGAATGCGTTGATACTTTTCCTGAAAATGTTCAAAAATTCATACGGGAATGGACGATCGAAATGGCCGAAGGGATGAAAAAATACTCCTTCGGAACGGACAACCCGAAAGTTCAGCTTTCAACAACTGATGAACTTGAAGACTATACTTATTATGTCGCCGGAACGGTCGGCGAACTGCTTTCGAGGCTTTTCACGCTCGATCATTTCAAAGTTCCTGAAAAAAACAGAGAAATTATGTTCAAAAACGGAGTTGCGTTCGGCAAAGCTCTGCAGTATGTGAACATAATAAAAGACTCAAGAGAGGATTTTACCGAAGGAAGATGCTTTATACCGGAGGATCTTCTAAGAAAACATTCTCTGACTCTTGAAGACTTTTTCAAAAGCGAAAATAAGGATCGGATAAAGGCAGTATATAATGATCTGATCGAAAAGGCTGAAGAGCATTTACAGGCTTCAATCCGTTATATTGAAGTCGTTCCTGTCAGATTATGGCGGATAAGACTTTTCTGCATCTGGCCTGTCGCTTTAGCATATGCGACCCTTAACGGAATAAAAAGAGATCTTGACGATTTTATCAAAACAAATGATACCTATAAAATTTCACGCGCTGAAGTAAGATCCATCCTGAAAAAAGGCTATTTTGCCGCTTTCTCCAACTGGTATTTTAAAAAACTGATCGGTTAAAATTCCCGTTCCAAAGTTTATATGAATTGACTTTTGTTCTAAAAAGTTTATATTTCAAGCTTATTAATAATTACTCTTAACGGAACGCGTGGAAGGAATGACAAAATTATCAGTAAATATAGGGGCCGGGTTAATACTTAAAAATCCAATTCTGACAGCATCCGGAACTTTCGGTTACGGCGACGAATTCGCAGAACTGTATGATCTTTCTGCCCTCGGCGGAATTGTCACAAAAGCGGTCACACCGGAAGTCAGGATAGGAAATCCTATGCCCAGAATTGCAGAAACAGAATACGGCATGCTGAATTCTATCGGGCTTGCAAATCTCGGGCTAAATGATTTTCTGACCAAAAAAGTTCCGACGATCAAAAAATTCAATACGGTTGTTTTTGTAAATGTTGCCGGAAAAGAGCTCAAAGATTACATCAAAGTAGCCGAAAAACTCAATGGAATTGACTGTATTCAGGGAATTGAAGTTAATATTTCATGCCCGAATGTAAAAGAGGGCGGAGTCGCCTTCGGAACTGATCCGAAAGTAGCGGCGGAAGTTACTCGTGAAGTCAGAAAAGTATATAAAAAGCACATAATGGTAAAATTATCTCCCAATGTTACGGATATAACCTCCATAGCAAAAGCTGTCGAGGCCGAAGGGGCCGACTCTCTGTCTTTAATAAACACCCTTTTCGGAATGGCGATAGATATTAAAACTTTCAGACCGAAGATAAAATCTATCGTGGCAGGTTATAGCGGACCGGCGATCAAGCCCGTTGCGCTTCAGGCTGTTTATAAATGCTCGAAAGCAGTAAAGATCCCTCTTATAGGAATGGGCGGAATATATTCGGCTGAAGATGCCGTGGAATTTATGCTAGCCGGAGCGACCGCCGTTCAGATAGGCACCGCCAATTTCACAAACCCTCTTTCAAGCTTGAATATCGCGAAAGATCTGGAAAGATTTCTTAAGGGAAGGAAAATATCTGATATAAATTCTCTTATCGGAGGAATGATAATTGACTAATTATGATGAAAAATATCTGAAGCGGGGAGCGAGCGCGTCTAAGTCTGAAGTTCATTCAGCCATAAAAAACTCCGGCAAAGGCTTGTTTCCGGGTGCATTCTGCAAAATAATAGAAGATAAACTGGGCAATGATCCCGAATATTGCAATATAATGCATGCTGACGGAGCGGGTACAAAATCATCGCTGGCGTATATTTATTACAAAGAGACAGGCGATAAAAGCGTTTTCAGAGGAATAGCTCAGGATTCTCTCGTCATGAATGTTGACGACGTGATCGCAGTCGGTGCCACATCCAATATGCTTTTTTCAAATACGATAGGGCGAAATAAACACATAATCCCCGGCGAAATAATAGCTGAAATAGTTGACGGTTACGAGGAAGTTATTTCTATGCTCAACTGCTATGGAATTGATATTCACAGCTGCGGCGGGGAAACTGCCGATGTCGGTGATCTCGTAAAAACAATTATCGTAGATTCCACCCTGACAGCCCGAATGAAACGATCGGATGTAATTAATAACGACAACATTATGCCCGGTGATATTATTGTGGGTCTTTCCAGTTACGGGAACGCAAAATACGAAAAACATTATAACTCCGGTATGGGATCAAACGGACTGACTTCGGCAAGACATGATATTTTTACGAAAATATATTTTGAGAAATACCCCGAATCTTATGCCGACAAAACTCCCACTGAATATGTTTACTGCGGAAGACACAACCTGACTGACAGTTTCGGCCACGGAGGGTTATCCGTAGGACAGGCTGTTCTGTCGCCGACAAGAACTTATGCTCCGATACTAAAAAAGATTTTTGACGAAATCCGAAGGAGTAATATTCACGGAATAATACACAACAGCGGCGGCGGGCAGGTAAAGTGCCGGAGTTTCGGGCATGGTATTCACTATGTGAAGGATTCCATAATCGACATTCCTCCGCTTTTTGAACTCATTAAAGAATCAGGGCATAACAGCTACCCCGAAATGTTCCAGGTTTTCAACATGGGTTGCAGGATGGAGATAATCGTTCCTGAAAAATTTGCGGACGAGATTTTGGATATCTCAAAATCATTAGGAGTGCTTTCCAAGGTCATCGGCAGGATCGAGAATAATCCTGAAAGCAAAACCGACAACAAAGTAACAATTACAGCTCCAGACGGGCAAAAGATAGTTTATTAGAGAGAATATGCACATAAACGAAAGAAACATAATACTTGCTTCAAAATCCCCGAGACGGAAAGAACTGCTTGAAAATATCGGACTCAAATTTTCGGTAAAACCCGCTGATATCGAAGAAGTTCACAGAGGAGTGGCCGGGTTCGGCGAGATAGTCATGGATCTTGCGGAACAGAAAGGTGAAGCTGTCAGAGGTCTGATGTTCCATGACAGAATAATAATAGCATCGGATACAATCGTGGTTATAAACGACTCAATACTTAACAAGCCTGATGACAGAGACCACGCGTTTGAAATGCTGAATGTTTTAAGCGGAAAAGTTCACAGCGTTTTCACTTCTCTTTATGTTTATGACGGCTATTTGAAGAAAACAGTGAAGGAGTACACCGAGACCAAAGTAGAATTCTATCAAATGACCGATGAGCAGATAAACGGTTATCTTGATACTCATGAGCCTTTTGATAAGGCCGGTGCGTACGGAATTCAGGGTTACGGTTCAAAATTCATCAAAAAGGTTGACGGGTGTTTTTTTAGCGTAATGGGTTTTCCTGTTCCGCTATTTTCACAGAAAATGTATAAACTGGGTTATATATTATGAGAAAACTAACAATAATCTTCTCGATAATTTTACTTTTTTCGATTTTAACCGCACAGGATTCAATAATTCTGATGGATAAAGTGATATCTCTCAAATGCAGAGGCGTAGCTTTCATCGGATCGGGAATTACTGTCGATGACGCAAAAATGTTCGCCGTAAACGATGCAAAAAGAAATGCACTCGAGCAGGTGGGTACTTATCTTGAATCGAACATGGAAATGAAAGATTACATGGTCACGAAAGACGAGATAAAAACCTATACCGCAGGCATACTTAAAACTGAGATACTAAAAAGCGAAAATAAAGTTGTTAAAGGTACTTTTGCGATAGAAGTTGAGATCAGCGCAATGATAGATACCGGATATCTGAAGGACAGGCTCTCACAGATAAAGAACGATTCACAGCTTAAAAAAATGCTCGAGGAACAGAAAAGGCTTAACGACAAACTTACAAAAGAAATTAATGACCTTAAAGATCAAAAACAGGGTTATGTCGAAAAAAGTAAGGATCTTGCAAAATCTCTTGAGGCAACCGACTGGTTCGAACTGGGTTATAAAGCTCAGGAAAGCGGAAAATATGAAGAAGCACTGAAGAATTACGATAAGGCATTGCAGCTTGACCCAAAGATCGCGCAGATATACAACAACAGAGGGCTTGTTTATTATTTTATGAGCAATTACGCAAAAGCCGAGAGTAATTTTGATAAAGCTATCGAGATCAATCCCAAACTTTGCATGGCCTACAACAATAAAGCCGTTCTAAGCTATGACCGCAGACTTTATGATAACGCTGTAAAATCATTCACTAAAGTTTTAGAACTTGACCCGAAACTTGAGCAGGCTTACTATAACAGAGGATTCGCGTATTATAAGATGAACAATATAGAATTGTGCCTGCAGGACTTGAAAGAGTATTTAAAGCTGGCAGGAAATAAGAACGGCGATGAGAACAGGATCATAAATTTTATAAAAGAGCATGAAAATAAACAGCCTGTTTCAGACATAACACCGCCGAAAATCGAAGCTGATAAGATCACCGTACCGAATTTGTACAACATAACTCCTGAATCTGCGAAGAAAAAGATAAAAGAGGCTGGTCTAGAGCTTGGGATGACTAAAAAAGTCACTGATATTGATAAAGGATTTAACCGCGTTATCGGGCAGTCACTAAAAAAAGGTGATCTTGTAAAAAAGGGCTCGGTGATAGATATAACCGTAAATGTGGAAGCGGCCGGAGGCTGGTAAAAAAAAGGATATGCTGATATGATACTTTCATACAAGGGTATAAAACCTCAAATAGACAACAGCGTATTTATAGCGCCTTCCGCAGATTTGATCGGAAGGGTGAAGATCGGTAAAAATTCCAGTGTATGGTTCAATGTGACCGTAAGAGCCGATGTTGATGATGTTAATATCGGCGAAAACACTAACATTCAGGACAACTGCTGTCTGCACCAGACAGAAGGGATCCCTCTTATTATCGGCGACAATGTGACGGTCGGTCACAGCGCTACTCTGCACAGCTGCACAATAGAGAACAACACGCTGATCGGAATGGGAGCTACCGTTCTTGACGGTGCTCATATAGGAAAAGGATCAATTGTGGCCGCCGGATCGGTTGTACTTGAAAGAAAGTCTTTTCCGGACTTCTCGCTTATCGGAGGCGTACCGGCAAAGGTCTTGAGACAACTACCCGAAGACACTTTCGACAAGCTGTATCATCACGCACAGATATATGTAGAACTTTCGGCAGAATATAAAGAAGAAATTAAAACCATAAAATAGGAGTAACGATGTTTTTCAGCAAAAAAATGATGCTCGGAGGAAAGGAACTCGTCCTGGAATCCGGAAAGATGGCAAGACAGGCTAACGGAGCGGCGGTCGTAAAATACGGCGACAATATGCTTCTGGTAACGATATGCGCACAGAAAACTCCTGCTGTGGGATTTGATTTCTTCCCCATGACAGTCGAGTATAAAGAAAAAATGTATGCCGCCGGCAAATTTCCGGGCGGTTTCATAAAAAGAGAATCAAGACCTTCCAACAACGAGATCTTAAGCGCAAGGATAATCGACAGACCTATCAGACCTTTATTCCCTGAAGGTTTCAATAATGAAGTTCAGATCATGTGCAGCGTTCTTTCTTCTGACGGCGAGATCGTGATGGATGTTTTCGGAATTATCGGAACTTCTTTAGCCGTAAATCTTTCGGATATTCCTTTCTCGCAGCCGGTAGCCGCAGTAAGAGTGGGAAGACTGAACGGTGAATTCATCGCCAATCCTACTATCAAACAAATGAAAGAATGCGATATTGAGCTTGTAATAAGCGGCGGTAAAGGATTTATTTCGATGGTCGAGGGAGAATCCAAAGAAGTAAGTGAAGACGAACTTCTTTCTGCTGTCCAGTTCGGTCAGAAAATAATAGATGATATCTGCGATTTCCAGGCAGAGATCGTAAAAGAATTCGGTAAACCGAAATTCACATACACGGTTCCTGAAATTTCTCAGGCGCTTATTGATAAAGTGACCTCGCTTTCAGAATCAAAGACCCACGAATTCACAAAGATCAAAATTAAAGAAGACAGGAACGAGGCGAGAAGACTTCTTCATGCCGATGTTGTTGATGCGCTTGAGGAAGAATATCCCGAAGACGAAAAGCATTTTACAACAGTTATGCATGATCTTGAAAAGGACATAGTCAGGAAAAACATCATTAAGAACAATATCAGGATCGACGGCAGAAAACCCGATCAGATCAGGCAGATTACCTGCGAACTTGACATTTTACCGAGAGTTCACGGTTCCGCTCTGTTTACAAGAGGCGAAACACAAAGTTTAGGTGTCTGCACGCTCGGAGGCGATTCCGATACTCAGACGATCGAAAACATTTATGAAAATGAAGAGCAGAAATTTTATCTTCACTATAACTTCCCGCCATTCTCTGTGGGAGAAGTGAAAAGAATCACCGGCGTGTCGAGAAGAGAGATCGGTCATGGAAATCTTGCAGAAAGATCATTCAAGCCGGTCATCCCGCATGAAGCTGATTTCCCCTATACGATCCGACTAGTTTCTGAGATTCTGGAATCGAACGGATCGTCCTCAATGGCGTCTGTATGTTCAAACTCGCTCGCGATGATGGCTGCCGGAGTCCCTGTTAAAAAGCAGGTTGCCGGAATAGCTATGGGCCTTATAAAAGAAGGCGATGATGTTGTAATTCTTTCCGACATTCTCGGCGATGAAGATCATCTTGGCGATATGGATTTCAAAGTTACCGGTACTGAAGACGGGATCTGCGCATATCAGATGGACATTAAGATCCAGGGAATCTCGATCGAGATCATGAAAAAAGCTCTTGAACAGGCGAAACAGGGAAGAAAACATATACTTGGCATTATGAATGCTACGATTGCAGCGCCAAGAGCGGCACTTTCAGAACATGCTCCGAGAATTTTAAATTATAAAATTGCTGTGGATGAGATCGGGATGTTCGTAGGACCCGGCGGGAAGAATATCAAGGGTATAATCGCTGAATACGGCGTTAAAATTGATGTTGACGATAACGGCTATATAAAAATATTATCCGACGGAGAGAACGGAGAAGCTGCCCTTAAACACATACAGAGCATGTTCGCAAAGCCTGAAATAGGAGCTATTTACGACGGAGTGGTCAGAGGTGTTAAACCTTTCGGTGTTTTCGTTGAGATCATGCCGCGCATTGAAGGTCTTGTACATGTATCGGAGCTATCTCTTGAGAGAATAGCGAATGTTGAAGAGCATTTCAAGATGGGCGACAAACTTCAGGTTAAATATATCGGAACGGATAAAGAAGGCAGGATAAAACTTGTCAGAAAAGAGCTTTTGAAACCCGAAGTAAAATAGGCGGATCTCGAGGAAATATATTTAAGGCAAAAAAATGAATGACAGCGGCACAGTAAGAAAATTACGCGCAATAATGTTCTCGGACATCGTAGGCTATTCAAAGATGATGCAGAGTAACGAGACCGAAGCTCTGAAAATACTTCAGAAGCATAAGGATGTCGTTACTGAGATCTCGGCAAAATACGGCGGTAAGATAATTAAACATATCGGGGACGAGATCCTGATCGAATCCGAAAGTGCAGTTACGCTGGTGCAGTGCGCAAAGGAACTGCAGAAATATTTTGCCGACAGGAATGCGACAGTGCCAAAATCAAGAGAACTCTGGGTAAGGATCGGTATCCATATCGGAGATGTTATCATAAAAGATGAAGACATTTTCGGCGACGGCGTTAATATTGCTTCAAGGATCAGACCGATAGCCAACCCGGGCGGGATCGTGATTACGCACTCTGTCCTGATACTTCTGGGAAACCAGGATGATATCAAGTGCAATTTCGTAGGCAATAAAAAGCTTAAGAACATAAAAGAGAAAATTCAGGTCTATGAAGTTCTTCTTGATTCTCAGCTTCCTTCGCCTAAAGCTGACGATCCCTTCAGGTTCAACAGGGACAATATCCTTAAAGTCGTTATGCCGATATCGCTTACATTATTTTTCCTGTTCCTCCTATTCTTTCTGATGGTATTCAACAATATAACTGATTACGAAAAGGATTATTTCAAATCCGATCTGCAGTCATCCCGAAGAATTACAAAGGATTTCAAAAGCATCAAAAATATCAAAGCGAATTATTTTAATATAAAATCCGCCGAGCAATCAGACTCTCAGGCTCTTCTAAATTATTACTCGGATATGTACGGCAAAAACAGAGACAACCCTAAAGCATCATTTTTCCTCGGACTTTCATATTTAAATTTCGGGTCGGACAGGAATTTGCTTGACAGCGCTTACATATTTTTGAAAAAATCTGAAAAACTCGGTATAAACAGCATGTATTTTCATATCGCCATGCTGGATCTTTATAATATCCTGGGTGCAAAATCTCCCGCAGCCGATCTGGCCGGAAAGCTGAAAGACGCTTACCCGGAAAACCCTCTGGCTTTATTCAAATGCGCAGAAATTTATAAAGATATCTGCAGGGACGATTTAGAGGCGGTCAGACTCTATCGTGACGCGCTGGAAGCTTTTCCTGAATATGCTGATGCCTATAATGCTCTCTCTGATATTGAATTCGGGCGGTATAATTATGCTAAGGCAAAAATCCTTGCTGACTCTGCCCTGGCAATAAATCCCACGGCTGTTACCTCTGTTCAGAACGCGGTCAAAGTTTATGCGTGTATGTCTGATTTTGAGAATGCCAGAAAAATACTTGATGCCCTGCCGGACAATTCTTTGCAGAAATACCTGGAAAATGCAAAATTAAGCCTGATTGAAAACGAACCGGCGATGGCGCTGCAGTGCATCAATGACGGACAGGCTGAGTTTCCGACTAAAGAAGAACTGATACAGTCTTATTTTGCCATACAGAATATTATTACGCTGTCAGATTCGATTCAGCAGAAAGAGAGCTCGGTTTCAGGCAGTAAAAATCAATGGACCGAATCATGGGATGAGGCAGTTTCAAAATCTTCAAAAGAGAAGAAACCGCTTCTTATCGTAGCTCTAGACAATACGAGCCTGAATTCAAAATATCTTGAGCTGGTCCTTTCGCAGAAAGAAATAATAAGTGTGGCTGACGAAACAGTTATGTACAGACTTTTCCGGCATAAGGACAGACAGCTTCTCGAAGAATTCGGCATCTCTGAATTTCCTGCTATGATACTTGCGGATGAAAACAAAAGAGTTATAAGATCGTTTATAAATTCCAAAGGATTTATAACTGATAAAGAAGTTGTTCATTCGTTCCTGTCTGAGTCCGTTAAACTTGGTAAAAGGATCTTCGAAATGGACAGGGATTCAGAAGACAACCGTTATAAAACCGCTAAAAATTTCTCGCATGCAGAAGAACTTGCCCTTGAGTTCGGGCTTCCGGTAATAGTTATTCTGACTTCAAAAAAATATCCGGCCTCAGAAACCTATCTGAAACAGACGATCTTTAATCCCGGATTTTTAAAGAACTATAAAAAGACCATTCTGCTGTCTATTGAGGATGCCGACAATTCTGATCTTACAAAAAAATATAATGTGAATAAATTTCCGACAGTGCTGTTTTTTGATGAAGATATAAACCTGTTATCATCAAAATACGGTGTAATGCCCCAAAAAGTTCTTGCCGGAGAGATCGATAAAGTAAAATTGTACAGGAAAAGAAAAGATATTCCGAAAGACGAGATAAACTGGATCTATGACCCTGAAGAGGCCAAGACCTATTCTAAGATGGACAGCAAACCGGTTTTTGTGTATTTTTCACGCAGTAATGGCAACAGTTATTTCCCGGAAGAACCTGTTTTTTCACATTACGACATAATCAAAAAGATCAATTCGCAATATATTCCGCTTTTCATCGACGGAGGCAGAAACGACATCTGCAAAGATAACGGGATCGGCACGCTTCCGTCTGTCGGCGTTATGAATATGTTCGGAGATATTCTTTATCATACTGCCTTGACCGAGGATGAATTTGCGCTTAGCTGCTTTTTAGATAACAATAACAATACCGGCATTCTATTAAGCCTGGGTGCGGGTAAATTTAAAAGTTTTCTGAGGCAGGCCGACCTTAACTTTTCTTTGCTCAGGAAAAAACTTTACTCTTCAGCCGGAAATGAACTTCTTCTTTCAATAGTCAAAAACCCGTCTTATACCTACAATCTCATCAGCTTTTCGTCTGTTCTAATGAACAATAATGATTTTCTTGCCGCAGAACACTATCTTGAACTGATTAAAGAGAAGGATTTTCAGATCTCCGATAAATTTCTTGAAATACTGGTTTCCAGTTATATGATGTATGAGGATTTCAACAGGCTCTCAGATTTTCTGAATTTCCTAACTGAAAAATTCAAGAACGACCCTGCAGCGCTATCGTCGTTATACTCGGCGCTGGCTGAGATTAACCTAGCCCAGTCAAAAACGATAGATGCGATCGAATATGCAGAAAAAGCCAGTCAGCTCGATCCGAAAAGGGTAGAAAACTTAACATTACTCGGACTGCTAAATTACGGGATCAACAACAGCGTTTCTCAGAAATTCTTTAAATCGGCTCTGATACTTGACCCCGGAAACCTCTCTGCAAATTTATACCTCTATAAGATCACGAATTTGCCTGAATACGCTTCCATATCCAAACAGGCATATTATTCCGGAGATGATGACTTTTTCGGGCTCAGATATTTCGACAGCAATAAAAACTTCCCTAATCCCGGAATTTTGGAATTGAGGGACAGGGCCTATCGACTCAAGCTCAGCCTATTCCCGCATGAAACTGCGTTTATGCATGAACTTGTGCGTTTCATAACTGACAACAAGGGCGATATGTCTGAAGCTCTTGACATATCAAAGCTACTTCTAGAAAAAGAACCGGAAAATCCCGAATTTTTATCAACAACTTCGTGGATCTTTTATAATCTCGGCGATTTTTCAGAAGCGGATAAGATCAGTACAAGAGCGCTGGGCAACCTTTCCCCTGACGACTACCATAATTATCCGAACCTGTTCTATAATATCGGCATGATAAAATCCGCGATCGGAGACAACAGATCCGCGCGGTATTATTTTGAAAAACTGCTGAGCTTCGGCAGTAAAGAAGACTTTGATTACAATAAACTTGATTACGCTAAAAGATTTATTGAGAGTATTCATTAAGAAAAAAGGATGAAAAAATGAAACCTTTCGCAACCGCATTGATCACTTCGTTCCTTGTTACAGTCATAACAAGCATACTTATATTTACCGGGGTGATAAATCTTAAGAAAATACTTCCGGAGGATTTCATTTCTTCCGAACCTCTTGCAACTTCTACAGAGGTACCCAATTTTGTTAATTTAAAGCTCTCTGAAGCGGAGAAAGTCGCGCAGCAATTCGGGCTTAAAATTATACCTGAGGAAAAATTTCTCGAAAATACTCAGCCGGATGTAATTTTATCGCAGTTCCCTCTTCCGGGATTTGTAGCAAAATCAGGAGATCCAGTCAAATTAAGCGTCGCAAAGGCGGTTGAGATAACTATTGAAACGATGTCCGAAGATGATCTGTCAGAAATTGAGCTGACTGACAAGGTCGTGATGCCTGATATCACAGGACTTAACTATTCAACGGCGAAAGACCTTCTGGGAAAATCCGGAATAATCAACATATCGGAGAATTTTGAGGATAACGATAAAGTTGAAAAGGACAAGGTAATCAGTTTTAATCCGCCTGCCGGAAGCGAGATAAACTCGGAAGCAGTCGTGGACATTATTGTAAGTAAAGGTGCCGCAATAAAGCAGGTGATCGTTCCTAACCTTTACAATAAAAGCCTGGATAAAGCGAAGGCTGAGATCGAAAGAAGCAAACTTAAGCTCGGCAAAATCACCAAGATAACTGATGAGGACAAAGCTTTCGACAGGATCATCGGCCAGTCGATCCAATGGGGTCAGAAGGTTAAGGAAGGTACGGTAATAGATATAAATCTGAATGTTGAAGCGGAAGAAAAACTGGGATGGTAATATATCCCGGCAATTTCTAGATTATGCCTTTGAAAAATTTAAAATATATTTTCATACTTGCAGTTTTTTTTTCTCTGAATTCAAGAACGATAGTTTTGGATTCCGGATCGGTCAAAAATATCGCTGCAAGAGATATATATGATCTTCTTACAAAATTTTCATCAGTTCACGGATTAAGCTACGGCATAGTTGGTCAGCCCGTCATGCTACAAAGGATCGGCAAAACATCTACCGAAATCTCTTTATATATTGACGACATATATTTCGGAAAAAACATCTCTGATCTTTCCTTCTTTTCGGCTGATCAGATCGATAGCATAATTCTGGATGACCGGTCTGTTGAAAATAGCGGAGTGACTGTTAATATCTATACAAAGAGTTACAATTCTGTCATCCCTGTTTCTGAAGTGAAATACCGTGACGCTTTTTTTAATTACCGCGACCTTACCGCAAACATTTTTCAGCATGCAACAGACAACTTTTCTTTCCTGCTCTCGGGTGAAGTTTTCGACTGGAAAGACAACAGGGATAGATACGATGATTTTAAATTCCCGTATGAAAAGCAGAATTATCGAGTCAAATTGATCATGCCGCATATGAAATTTACTAAGCCGGTTTTTGATATTTCTTACATGAAAGAGGATAAATTCACAATCGCGGCAGACTCTTCCCATATTAAACCTGAGAATATAAGGTCTGTTTTATACTTTGACAGCCGGTTAGACAGCACAAAAAGCAACAGATTTTCGGCAATTCATATTCATGAGATCAATGAAAATACTTCCAATTATTTCAGCTTTTACGACACTTTTACTTTCAGTGATACACTCAGCAGGTTTGAAAGCAAAATCGGTTTTGATACACAGGTCTCAGAAAACAATTTAACTTATTTAAAAGCCGGTTATAAGAAAAAATCATTTATTGATTACGGGCTTAACGGATATTTCGCACTGAACGACGGATCAGACCAAACAAAATCGTTGCACTTTGACTTCTCAAAAGACTTAAACTCTATCATCAGCTTAGAGACTACTCACGGGTACTTTGGCGACGAAGCAAATAGTCAGAATATTGAACTTCTTGAGAACTTTTTCACTCTGAAAAAGAGCATTAAATCCGAAAATTCAGCCTTGAATTTCAGCGCCGGTTACGACATGTTCAATTATAACGGAAGTTCCGAAAGAAATTTTTACCGCCTTGAATTCGGCACTGATCACAAAAACAAGCTCAAATTCAGGAATGAATATCTGAAATCAGCTTCAGGAAAGATATACGATACTGTTTTTATGAATAACCTTTCTGAGATCAGCTTCTCTGACAGGTACTTCAACGACAAACTCACTGTAAACCTGGCGCTATATCATAATTATTCAGAATATTTGATCGGCAGCAGCATGGAGTATATGAACAATCTCAGCTTCAATTTTATAGCCCGAATCGTCAATTTTGAGTTCTTCTTCGGGTCAGATAATTTCCTGAAAGACAAATATGAATTCAACAATCATTTTTACGAAGTGAATGAACATTACCGCTATCAGACCGTCGATGGATTCGATATGCGCACAATGGACGAGATCTGGGGCGTCAGATGGACTTTTTACAGGTAGTTTTGATAAATCACTGATCTGTTAAACAATCCGGTTGACAACAAACCCTAAAAGGCTTAATTTTATATACCGAAAATACGAGTGGCTAATGAATACCGAGTTATCTGAATATAACCGCCTTTTAAGGCTGAAAAATTACAGCCGGAGCACAATAAACACTTACACAAGACACTTTGAAAAATTCATCGAGTATTTTAAATGCGAAGAAATAAGTGAACTTTCAAAAGATCAGGTAATGGACTTTCTTTTTGCAGAGATCCAAAAAGACTTTTCGGCTGCCTATCAGAATCAGCTCGTCAACTCCATAAAATTCTACTATGAAAAAGTACTCGGCCGCCAAAAGGAATTCTACAATCTCCCCCGCGCCAAAAAACCGCGAAAACTTCCGACAGTCCTTAGCGAAGAAGAAATAATAACTCTTCTTGACCAACCGGAAAATCTTAAACACAAATGCATACTATATCTCATATACTCCGCGGGACTTAGAATAAGCGAAGCGGTCAATATGAAGGTCGCCGATATTGATTCTAAAAGGAACCTGATATTAATCCGCGGCGCAAAAGGAAAAAAGGACAGAACAACTCTTCTATCACAAAAACTGCTGGAAATGCTCCGTCATTATTATAAACTCTATAAACCGAAGGAATATCTCTTTGAAGGAGAGACCGGTGGACAGTATTCTGTAACGACTATTCAAAAAGTATTCAATAAAGCGCTAAAAGCCTCAGGAATAAGGAAAAATGCGACAGTACATTCCCTCAGACATAGTTTTGCAACGCATTTACTCGAAAGAGGGACCGATCTAAGGTATATTCAAGAGCTTCTCGGTCACGAAAGTTCCAAAACTACCGAGATTTACACCCATGTAACAATGAAGGCGAAGGACAAGATCGTCAGTCCGCTCGACAACCTAAATATATAAGGAAAGCTACATGTCACGTAACGGATATCCAACTAAATCGTGCTCAAACGTCGCGGCTACATCTCACGTAACGTATAGCTATACGTTATCTTCCATAGCTTGCCTTGACTGGTTAGAAAAGGTTTAAAAATAGCCTGTTAAGTAAAAATAGCCTGTAATTGTAATTCTTATAGGGATGAATGAAAAAATAATGGAGTAATAGTATGAAGAAAATTTTCGTTTTAGTGATTGTTGCTACATTGGCTTCACTATATGCTGCTTCCTTTAAAGGTGTTGGCTACTCAGTCATTCAAAGGAACAGTGTTCCTAATATCAAGGTAACTATAGACATCAGGCTAGAAAAAAAGGTAGATAAAGTGTTTTTAAATGAATTTGCACTCTACCTAAAAAAGAACGAAAAAGTGAAGCACAAGAATATGTTTATTTGCTATTACTTACCTGATATGACAGTCGGTGCCGGTGCATGGGCTACCACTCATTTTAATCCTAATCTTGATGTAAGAATTTTAGGTATGACAATAGAGCAAGAAAGCAAATTCACGCCTGACAAACTCAATTCAGATTCAGAAATTATAGGGCGATGGAAAGACGAATCTCCATTAGTAGGGGCTTTTATAACAATATTTAAGCGTAATAATCAAATATTCCTATCAAAAAAATACATAGATGGTAGTAAATCTGAAATTGAAATTATTCAAAAGAAGCAGTCTGGTAAAATAAAATATCAGGAAAAATTAGAAAATAGATTCGGTACTTACTATTTAATTGAGAAAAATGGCGATTTATCAGTCTATGATAATGATGGGTTTATAACATCGGCAAAAGTTACGAAATAAAAATAATTCAGGCTCATTATATTAGAAAAATAGTGTCGCTTTTTTATAAAACTATCGTGATAATATTTTACGAAAAATCTAGAATATAATTTTCGTTGTTCTTTTTCACTCTGGAAACTTTAAATGAATTAATTTTATTCGCATTGTTAGCACAATTTCTTTTATTATATTTACATTTTATGCCAAATATGCAATTGTAAATTGAATTTGATGCCAATTTAAACAAATAGATATTTTTAGGATTCATACTTAATTCTGCTAATGCTTTTGCAAATACCATTCTTTTTGATTTTTCTGCAATTTTGCTTAAATTCACTTCGTGGTATTCTTTATCATCATCAAATTTTTTCTTGCAGCATTTCGATTCTATAATATTCGCTAGCAGTTTTTTATTTTTGATTTTTTTAATATCATTTACATATACTTTATCAGCCTGCTCTAATCTAAGTACAATCCTATGCTCTTTTTCATATATCCATTCTTCGCTTTTTTGAAGAAATATTTCGAAAAGTATTCTATCTGCACCTTCATCTGAAATATTGGAATAATCAAAATCAAAACCATCAATTTTATATCTTTGTTGCTTTCTGTATATTACTGGTTTGATTTCCCCATTAAAAAAATTATTTTTATCGTCACAACCTGTACTTGGAGGTGTAGGCAATAAAAATAAATGTTCGAAAAATTTAGAATATTTCCATTCGCGCGGGGGAAAAATGAATCCTGCAACTAACCCTTTGTGCTCTTTTGCGTAATGTGCCCACATTAGCAAATTATCTTTAGATTCACTGAAACTAATTATTCCAATTTTGTTTTTATTATTCTCAATATAGTCTTTCAGCGATAGTTCCCCATTCAGATTTATATCTTCAAATTCGCTTTCAAGATTTTTTAATCCTTCTTCAGAATAGCTTGCTTCGAAAGGATCGTTAATAGCTGATAGTTGCGTAGCTCGAATATAACCTTTTTTGAATAGCTCAAAAGGTTGTTCCATGTATTTATATAAAATCTTCATACTTCAATATGTTTATTTGTTTATAATTTTATTTTACACCTAAAATTTCAAATATTTCTTTTTCTAAATTTGTATTTGCATAGCATATAGTACCGCCTTCAGGAAATTTTTCATATCCATTTGTATTGAATGAAATAGTTTCATTGCCGTTTTTACTACGGCCTTGCAGATCATATGTTAAAGTATTTTTAGATATAATGTATTTTACATTCACTGTTACTTGTGATTGGGCATCATTTAGCTCTTGAATTACAATGTTAATTCTACCTTCAAGGCTCAGTTTACGCTTACAACCATAAAGTGTAGTTCCATACATAATTTCATACTCTTTATATTCTGTACTTGCAGGGAATTTATAGCGACGTTCTCCAGCAAGATTCTTAACATATGAATCAATTTCACCACAATCTATGCATTTTTCTGGACTTCCAGAGTAACTTAGATTAATCAGCCCTGATTCTTTATCAAGATTGTTTATTACAAAAAAAGAGGATGATAGATTCACAATCGCCCTTTTCCATATTTGATCTTTTGGTTCATCAAAAACAATACTATTGTTGATTTTTGCTTGGACTGATGGCGGTGTATAAGTTAATCGTCCGCCTACGCATCCAGTAAATAGTAATATTACTGTTACTGTAAATAAAACTTTTTTCATAAATACCTCGTGTTTAATACTTATGAAATTTATACTTTTATTGTTCCTTTGTCAAAGTCTATTATATGGAATTTCTATTCTTCAAGTAGTAGTTTAATGAGAATTCATTCATCTTGATTTTTCTTTAAAATAATAATACTATTCTAACAGGCTATTTTTACTTCTAGTGAGGGAAATGTGAGGCAAACTACAAAAGATAACATAGGCAAAATATCACTGACTGGTTTATACGACTTGTGTGGTGCTTTTAGCCTTGACCGTTATGTCCCATCGAAACTTTCTGTTTGGTTAGAAAAAGGAGAATGAGCCTACTTAACCCGATGTAATGAAGAAAGAATCAACTTGAAATAATAATATAGATGAGTTAAATTGTAATTATTAAGTTTTTAACTAATGGAGGTAATGTTTTGAAGCTGAATTGTTTTATCCTTGTTGCATTTCTTTTGCTTTTAGGCTGTAGTAAAAGTCCTGATATGAATAATACTGCACCAGTAATTGCTTTCAATGATAGAGCTGAGACTGACACCATACTCTATTCAATCGAAAGTGTATGTAAACGAAAAGATATTGACAAGATTCATTCTTTTCTTAAACCTAACGCCTTATTTATTATTGATGGCGAAGAAAATCCACTTTCTGAAATCGTTGATAAAAGAGACAAAGACAGAGCACTCGGTGATGGCAGTTACGAAGATGTTTTAAGCAGCAAAGTCAAATTTTATCCAACGATAGCAATAGCTACGATAAAAACCAAATGGTCAGGTTCTGGTATTTTATCAAATGATCATATCCGATTAAACACTGTAATTTTAGAGAAAACTGGTAGTAAATGGCTTATCACATATTGGCATGCAAGCCGAGGTAAATAAGGATTTATTTGAATAGTTGACATTTCTGTCTTAACATTATAAATTTCAAATTGATCGAAATTAAAATTAAGAGGTGAATAAAGAATAGTGATATTTAATATATCGTAGCTTCATAGAGAGTTACTGCTTGATCTGAATTGATCTGCTGATAAATCACCAATTTTATTTGCACGCAGGATTGATTTAAGTGAAAGCACCCCACGGGGTGTGATCATTTATATCTTTGCGTGCGGGCTGTGGTGAGCCTTTCAGCGGGATGTTAGATGTATTGCATCCCGTTTTTTATTTAAGAAAATTAACATAGTGAAGGAGGAATATGAACATAGGAGAGTTTCAAAAACAGAATTGTGAAGTGAACAGAATTTCTACTGTAAGTAAAATTTCTGTTAAAAAAACAAAAAACAAAAGTAAGAGGAAAAAAATGAAAAAGTTTCTACTCGCGTCTATATCCTTTGGACTTATCGCAAGCCTTATCGGTTGTGCAACAATAATGAAGGGAAGTTCTCAAGATATTAACTTCTCTTCTAACCCCGCAGGCGCTCAAATCAAAATCAACGGTACTTCAATGGGTAACACTCCGGTAGTTCTAAAGTTAAAAACAGGTGACGAACAATCTGTAAGATTTGAACTTGATGGGTACTTACCTTATGAAACAAAAATAACAAAAAGCATAAGCGGATGGATTTGGGGGAATATTGTTTTCGGAGGAATTATCGGTTTAATCGTTGATTTCTCAACAGGTGCTGTTTATAAATTAAACCAAGATCAAATTTCTGCTCAGTTGCAGAAAAATGGTATGGGCGAAGCAGAAATCAAAGATGGTAACATTTTTGTTTTTGTAACTATGAAGCCTGATTATACTTGGGAGCAGATCGGACAGCTAGAAAAACAGTAATTATCTTCAGTTTAGCCTTGAGAGCATTAGCCTTGTTACCTCCGTAATGAGGCTAATGTTTTAATTTATAATAGTCTTTTACAACTTTAAATTGTTGACTTTATAAAAACTTATACATAGATTAACGATCAATGGGGAGAAGATCATAGTGGCAGTTCAATTATTTCTTGAACTGCTTAAAAAAGTTCTTTATGCTAAATTTGAGGAGATTTTTGCATAAGACATAAAGCAAAATCAAATGGAGGTAGCGAAGTGAAGAAAGCAAAAATGATCTCTGCAGCATTGGTAATCATGCTGTCAACCGTAGTTTTCGCAATGTCAGGGGACGGTGGAAATGTGCCTGTCGTACCAAAAAATGAAGCTGTAAAGGCTGCAGCTTCAGAGAATGTGCCTGTCGAACAAACGGAGATTGTTACTCAGTCAACCAAATCAAACTCAATCGAGACTGTAAAGGATCAATTCGGGATTGATACGGGAATGCCTGCTGGAACACTCAGTAAGTTTAAAGAAGAGTATCTGAAAAAAGAAAAGCAGATGTTTCCTCTGAACAAAACAACAATGTTATATGATTTTAAAATTGATTTGAACAAATATAATGAGTTCAAGATATATGGTGTAGATTTAAAGAAATCTGGTAATCCTATCGAAAGTAAAACTTACAAAGAAAATGCTTTGTATAGTGATATTGTTATAATTGGTGAGACTATCAAAAAAGAAAAAATAAATGGCGCTGATACATTTAAGCTCAAAATTTATGAAATAATTAAAGGCTCTGAAGTTTTAAAGTTAAAATTAGGAGAAATTCCTAATTATTTTAATTATTTCGATCCGATGAACCAAGAACCTGTTATAGGGAAAAAAGGATTATATTTTTTTGGATTCGCACAAGATATTAATAAAGAAACAAGGCGATGGGCGCAACAACGTACAGCTTCGACATTATTATGCTTAGACGATAATTCTGTTGTTTACGAGAGGAACTTTAAGACACTGGACTATGCTCTTTATTATAAAAATAATGCTTCGACAAATGAAAAAATGTTAAAATCAGAGAAATGGAGAAAAAAAATTGATGATTTGTATAATTCTGTAAAAATGAATGATACTTGGAATGATGCTGTTGCAAATGTAAAGAAGATTATTGAAATAAACGATGATTTGCACTTTTACAAAAAAACCTTTAAAGTTGAGGTTGAAAATGAAAAGTAGCCGTTTATTCTTCGTGTGTTTGTTCTTCATTCTTACTTTTCCTTCAAACGCATTCGTTTTGAAGGGACATTGGCTTGATTCATCAGAAGCATACAATCCATACAGTTTATTTTACGATGATTGGATGAATGACGCGATGATAGATTCACTAACGACGGATCCAATTTCCTTCAATTTCGGTTCATGCTTAGCAGAAATGCAGCCTGGATCAGTTACTCAACAACCAGTAGTTAATAATGGCGGATTAAACAGTGTTGGTAGCCCGTTGTTGAGATATTCAAGATGGTACATTTATAACAGTACTTCTGTTAGGCTTTGGGCTGATGCTTACGCAATTACATTACCACCTTACGATAGTTCACCAGAAACATATCATTCTTTTGAAATTACAATTAACGATAGCACACAATATCCTTGGAACATAAATGGTGGCGGATCAACGGGTGGTGTGGATATTAATACTATATTCAGGCACGAAGCGGGTCATGCCTTCGGAATTGCCCATAGCATCAGTACACAAATGACTCTTATGAGTAACGGAGATAAATTTGCATTGGAAAATTTTCCTTGGTTACCTATTGGAACTGACGAAATTAATGCTTTAGAAGTGATTTTCGATGATCCTACAACTACATTAAGAAACAATGTGATAATTATTGGTGATTCTATCATTTCAGATATTAATTTCCCTGTGCCTGATTTTTTAACTTATCCTGAACTATCATTTCATTGCTACATCTATAGAGACAATGTAATTCAAAACACATCGCCCTTCGTGCCCTACTTTGTCGAATACTTACCGAATGATTATTCTCATTATACACTCAAAATTCCTACCGCTGATATGGACTTAGGTACATATACGATTAGAACTTATTCAGCTCTGGAATGGAATCCGACGGGTGATATTACTTTATATGAAACACACCATCGTCCTTACAGCGAAGTATCTTTTAGAGTTGTAGCCAATCCTGAAATTCAAAATCCTATTCAAGATTCTATCCATTATGTCCGCCCTACAGGCGGCAAAGGTGCAGTTACCGATAGTATTCTAATTAAGGTTAAAGTGCCGGAAGTTCTCGGTACATATCCTGCAATAAACATAAAGATTGACGGAACTTATGTCAATCAGGGAGATATTACCTTTGATTCTACAGAAGATGTCTGGGTTTATAATTGGGATACATCTGCTGTCAGCCCGAGCGAATACGGGAAACGATATAATATTGTTGCAGAAATTGACGGGGATACTACAGATTATGATGCTGTCGGTATATATCTTGTTGAAGCTTTATTCTTCGAGGATTTCCAGACAATTACTGATTTGACTGCTGCAGGCTGGTATTTAGAATCTTATGAATTTCCTGTTCAGGATTATGTAGGCTGGATTATAGCGAACGATCCAGTTACAGGCGCAACAAATAAAGTT